>ERZ1026890.120-NODE-120-length-59774-cov-23.963094_pt1 | contig 59774 bp, 42 predicted proteins | sample MGYA00380175_ERZ1026890 | MGnify/ENA primary metagenome ERZ1026890 (study PRJEB33269, sample SAMEA4719811) | human gut metagenome | biome: human-associated habitat; feature: organic feature; material: feces | place: Cameroon | collected 2013-10 ...
TTCGCCTTAGTCTCGTGGGCTCGGAGATGTGTATAAGAGACAGATATGAAATTATTTCACCTTTTACAAAAGATTATTTCACAATCTTAAAACTTTGTGTCTTACCATCTGCTTTCACAGTAACTATATAAGTTCCCTTTGCAAGATTTCTGAAATCAGCATTTGTACTTGCTATTCTTCCATCTATAGTGTAAACCATTACAACAGCATTATTAGGAATATTGCAGATACCGTTGATACTGGTAGGATCAGCCTCTGAAATTGCGAAATCGAATACGTATGTATAAGCATAGTTACTGCTTTCAACGGCCTTGGCGTGGAGAGCGATATAGTATACTCCATCCTCAGGAACGGTAAGCTCGAACTTGTCGTTAGGATAGTACTTGTTACCGTCCTTTTGTGCCGTAGCAAACTGTGTGAATGAAGAGACGTCAGTGATGTCAGTACCGTACTCAAGAAGGATGTTTCCACCGGTCTGGTAAGTGGTGTATGACATGTCTATAGTGTAGGTCTTTCCTGCCTCAAGACTGAAAGCCGGAGAGATGAGGTAGTCATTGGGACCGGCACCGTTGGGACCGCCGCCGTAGTCAGCTTGCATACCCATGCCGAGACGCGAGCCTTCGAACGTGGTGTAAGAGCCGTATGTCCATGTTGTGCCTGACTGCAGACTATTGTCCACTACTGTCCAACCGGCTTCTGCCGTAGGATCTTCATCGAATGCAATGGAATAAGGAAGAGGTGTAGGCTCTACTTCCTCGGGTTTCTCTGAAACAGCGAAATCGAATACGTATGTATAAGCATAGTTGCTGCTTTCAACGGCCTTGGCGTGGAGAGCGATATAGTATACACCGTCCTCAGGAACGGTCAGTTCGAACTTGTCGTTAGGATAATATCCGTTACCCTCTTTCTGTGCCGTAGCGAACTGTGTGAATGAAGACACGTCATTGATGTCTGTACCGTACTCAAGAAGGATGTTGCCGCCTGTCTGGTAAGTCGTGTATGACATGTCTACAGTGTAGGTCTTTCCTGCCTCAAGACTGAAAGCCGGAGAAACGAGGTAGTCATTGGGACCGGCACCGTTGGGACCGCCGCCATAGTCAGCTTGCATACCCATGCCGAGACGCGAGCCTTCGAACGTGGTGTAAGAGCCGTATGTCCATGTTGTGCCTGACTGCAGACTATTGTCCACTACTGTCCAACCGGCTTCTGCTGTAGGATCCTCATCGAATGCAATAGAATAAGGAAGGTCCACCGGCTTCACCTCCTCGGGCTTCTCTGAAACAGCGAAATCGAATACGTATGTATAGGCGTAGTTGCTGCTTTCAACGGCCTTGGCGTGGAGAGCGATATAGTATACACCGTCTTCGGGAACGGTAAGCTCGAACTTGTCGTTAGGATAGTACTTGTTACCATCCTTTCGTGCCGTAGCGAACTGTGTGAATGAAGACACGTCATTGATGTCAGTACCGTACTCAAGAAGGATGTTGCCGCCTGTCTGGTAAGTCGTGTACGACATGTCTACAGTGTAGGTCTTTCCAGCCTCAAGATTGAATGCAGGAGAGATTAGATAGTCATTAGGACCGGCACCGTTGGGACCGCCGCCGTAGTCAGCTTGCATACCCATGCCGAGACGCGAGCCTTCGAACGTGGTGTAAGAGCCGTATGTCCATGTAGTGCCAGCCTGCATGCTATTGTCTACTACTGTCCATCCGCCTTCAGCTGTAGGGTCTTCATCGAATGCGACAGAATAGGGCAAGTCAACGGTTTGCACCTCTTCTTCTGGCTGTACTGGATTGTCAGCTTCCACTGTCTGTTTGTTGACAGCATGTGCCCATCCTGTTGTTATGCCTAACGAGACAAACAACAAGGTAGCCAATAATTTGTGTAATGCCTTTTCCATAATTAAAATTTTGAGTTATTTAATATGTAAAACTATATCTTTATTATTGCGTTAGTTACTTATTATTAAAATTATATATCAATATTTATATTAAAAAATATTTTAATAAAAGTCAATCAATATATTACATTCAGTTGCTGATTGCAAAGATATATATTATTTTGCAAATAAATAAGAACTAAAAGATAAAAATAAACGACAAAGTGCTTTTAACGAATAAGTTCGACACCATTACACATTAAATATAGTCCGAAAATATCTGCTAATTGGTATTGATAGTGTTAAAAAGAACGTTATAAGAAATGTTTTTCATTCTTTAGCTTTACTTCCTCGGAAAATATACGTATTTTTGCAGCATTCATTTTAAAAACAACATGTATGAAGAAATCAATTTTACTCACTTCATTATTCATGCTGCCGTTATTCTCAATGGTGATGACGGCACAAGACAAGGCATCAGGAGTGCCGGCGATTAAGATAGCCACGCAAGGTGCACAAAATGAAGGAAAGCTCCTCTCTTTTTCTGCATTCACCTCTCAGGGCGGCTTCTATGTTGATTTTGGTAATGGTAACACCAGAGATTACCCTTGGGGAGGAACAGTAGCTTTCTCCGACAGGACTTATGGTGACACCATCAGAGTATACTCGCTCAATGCTGATGACCCGATACAGGGATTCAGTTGTAAAGATGACTCAATTAAAGGAGTTGTCCTGAATGAACCAGCTCTTAGACTCTTAGACATATCCGGAAATCTTGTGTCAAGTATTGACCTTTCAAATAATCCGGCACTGGAAACCTTAATCGCTGCTCGCAACCAACTCCAGAAGCTGGAGTTTCCTAACGGAGTGAATCTTACTCATGTTGACTTGAATCAGAACAGCCTTGAAGTTCTTGACTTAAGCGGTAGTACAAAGCTTGAATACCTTGACGTATCAGTAAACAACCTTCGCGTGCCGAAGAGCATAAGTTGGCCAGAAAGCGACGCGATGACATATTTCGACGTATCATGCAACAAATTGTTCAACCTTGATTACGTCCCTTCATACCCAGCTCTTAAATACTTTGCAGCCAATCATAACAAACTTTCAGTTGTGGACTTAAGCAAATTTCCAGAGCTGCAAACCCTTAAATTGCAATACAATACCAATATTTCCACACTTACCACTTCAGTTTGTCCTGACCTCAAATATCTTGATGTTACAGGAACCAAACTTACTGAGATGGAACTCAGCTCGAATCATAATATAGAAACACTGAAGGCTTCTTTGTTAGGTCTCAGCGGTTTGGATGTTTCGGCCGTTACTGAACTGAGAGATATTATCGTTGAAAAATGTGGACTAACGGATATTGATTTCTCTTCAAACACTAAACTCCAGAAGGTCAACGTAGCAGGAAACGCATTGACAAGCCTTAATTTTGCTAACAATGATGATCTTACATATCTTGACTGTAACGATAATAAACTGACGGCAATAGACATGTCGCAGTTAGCAAAAGTAGATACACTCAATTGTTCTTTAAATGACATTGAAAATCTGGATCTTTCAAAGAACACTGCCTTGATGAACCTTAATTGTTCTTCAAACTACATTTCTGTTCTTGACCTGAAAGCAAACAAGAACCTTAGATACCTGAATTGCGCAGGAAACAAAATTGAAAATCTCAACTTCTCAAAGCAACTTGATATAGAAGGCGGCTCTGTTAAGAGCAACAATATGAGCAAGGAAGCACTTGAGGCAATGTTCGCATCTCTCCCTGACATCAACGGAATGGAAATTCTGCCAGAAGACGTGATGTGGAAGGGTATTATGGCTTTTGGCAGTAATCCCGGTTCTGAGGCTGCAGATATAACAGCTCTTGAAGCAAAGGGATGGAAATCGGAACAGACAGCAGACGTGCTTGGTGATGCTTCTGCAATGTTCGTAATCTCACCTGAAGTAGTGGGCACAAAATACGTGTTCGCCATTGATTGTGCTGCTGATATGTATGTAGACTGGGGTGACGGTGTGAAGGTTACATATAAGTATGACGAAAACAACAGTTCTTATCAGAATCTGGAAAACGTGCTGAAAGGTACTGTTATCAAGATTTATGCTCCTGAAGCAACAAACTTAGGATTCGGCAACAATGCAGTGAAAGGATTGAATGTTAGCAATATGCCTAACCTGAAATCACTGGCTTGCTTCAACAATGCAATTACAGAACTTGACGTTTCGAAGAATGAACAGCTCGAACAGCTTGCATGCGACAGAAACCCGTTGACCTCCCTGAACTTAGGCGAGGCAAAGTCTCTTCAGAAACTCTTCTGTGCAAGTACTCAGCTCAAAGAGTTAGACTTCGGTAACAGCAAGAAGCTTACATACCTTGATTTGCAGAAGAGCCACTTGAAGAAGCTTAATGTGAAAGGCTGTACAGCCCTTGAAACAATCGATGTCACATACAATGATTTGACTGGAATTGACTTGAGTTCTGCCAACAACCTGACCACTTTCTTTGCAGACAAAAACCAGTTGCAGACGCTTGACCTCTCAAACAATAAGTTGCTTGAGAATCTCTCTGTTGGTTCTAACCAGCTTGAGATTCTTGATGTCTCAATGCTCAATAAGCTTGTCTATCTGTATTGCAATGATAATAAGATTGCAGAATTAAATCCTGCAAGCAATTATCTAAAGGTAATAATGGCTCAGAATAACCAGATTTGCGGCATAGATCTCTCTAAGTGCAGTAATGTTACAATGGCAGCTTTCAACAATAACAAGTTGACAAGAGCTGACCTGACAAACTGTATCATGTTACAGAGTCTATGGCTCAACGATAATAAACTGAGCAGCGTGATACCTCCTAAAAAGATGCCGTTCCTGAATGTGCTGAACATTGCCAACAATGAATTTGAAAGTTTCGACTTCAACCTTGCTTCATCAGCATCAGAGATTGTTGCTAATAACAATAAACTTAGTGGAACAGTAGACCTTTCAAAGTGTTATGTTCTTGAAAAGTTCTTCGGATCGGATAACAATATTGAGAAGATAGAATTCTCAGGCTCTGATTTGACAACATTGATTGTAAACAACAATAAGCTGAAGGTGCTTGATCCGAAAAGTAGCAGCATATACTGGTTGGAGGCGAAGAACAACGAAATCACCGGTGTGAATGTAAGCTATGGTGACAACTTGTATCTTGCTCACCTCGACAACAACAAGTTGAACAGTCTGAATCTGAACGAAAACAATAAGATTGTTTCTCTGTCTTTGAGAAATAACCTATTTGAAGACAATGCTTTGGAAAGAATTTACGAGCAGTTGCCAGTTCTCGACGATTTTACACCAGCACCTGAATACAGTGGATGGATGAAATGGCTGTTCGTAGAGGGTAATCCTGGAGCAAAAACTGCAGACGCGACTATTGCTACAGATAAGGGTTGGCTTGTTGATGTTGTCACTCCGACTGGAATAGAAAAAATGGATACCGACAACAGTGGTCTGTTGTTTGACAAGACATCAGGCAAATTACTGCTCAATGGTACGATTGTAACATCAGGTCGTATTGTTTCTATGGACGGTACTTCAAGGAGTTTCGATTCTAACAACGGCGACTTCAATATCAACAATCTGCCTCATGGTGTCTATGTCATAAGAGTTGTTGCCGACGGCAAGACATATACAAAGAAGATTTTGAAATAAAATCTGAAACATAAATAAAAAAAACGGCTATAGACTGTCCCTTTAACGCAGGGCGTCTATAGCCGTTTTTGTGTGTTTTATAAGATGGCGTAGCTAAATGCAAATGACGTTATACAGCGATTTATCTACTGGCAATAGATAAATTCACTGGTTTTTATCTACTGGTAATAGATAAATTCATGATTTTACTGCTAACACCTCCAGATTTTCTCTCCTTTTATCTTCAGCGGCATCTCCACGTTGTCCGTGAACAGCTGTCCGGTGCCGAGGCCTTGCGGCATCTTTATGTCGGGACCGTAGATGTCGGCGGCAAGCTGTGCCACGGCGTTCAGACCTACGTTGCTTTCGAGGGCACTGGTCATCCATGAGCCGATGCCTCGCTCGGCTGCCATGCTTATCCATTCCCTTGCTCCACTCATTCCGCCATGTAACGATGGCTTGAGGATGATGTATTGGGGGCGGATGGTGTCGAGCAGTTCCTCCTTCATGCCGGGGAGGTTAACGCCGATGAGCTCTTCGTCGAGGGCTATGGGGATGGGCGTTTCGCGACATAATGCAGCCATGTCACGCCACTGGTGCTGACGGATGGGCTGTTCGATGGAATGGATGTCGTAACGGGCGAGTTGCTCCAGGCGTTGCGGAGCCTGTGCGGGAGAGAAACCGCCATTGGCGTCGACGCGCAACTCTATCTGATCCTTCGTGAATGCCTCACGAATATGGCGGACAAGCGACAACTCGTGGTTGAAGTCGATGGCTCCGATTTTCAGCTTTACGCAGCGAAATCCGTCGCGCATCTTCGCCTCAAGACGCTCAAGCATCTCATCGAAGCTTCCCATCCACACCAGTCCGTTGATGGTGATGCCTTCCTCGCCGCGTGTGAACGGCGTGTCGAAGAGCGTGCCCTTGCCTCCGTTCTGGAGGTCGAGCAGGGCCGTCTCAAGACCGAAGAGCATGGAGGGATAAGGGCGGAGTATATCTGCTGGCACACGTCCCATCGTCTCCACCATGCCACACAGCGAACGCAAGGTGCGCTCATAGTCAGGACGGGCGTCGCAACTGAGGTCGGGGAGCGGGGCACACTCTCCCACTCCACTCACGCCGGGACGCTCCGTATCGGTGACGGTGAGAAACCATGACTGGCGTGTGGTGTAGATGCCACGCGACGTTCCAGCCGGTTGCTTGAAGTGGAACGTGCGCGGCTCTATGTCTATCTTATAGCTCATAAGGTGTGACGGTTAGGGCAGTTTGGGGTATTTGCTGAAGTCGGGCTTGCGCTTCTCAAGGAACGCACGGCCTCCCTCCTGTGCCTCGTCGAGCATGTAATAGAGCATGGTGGCGTCGCCGGCAAGTTCCTGTATGCCAGCCTGTCCGTCAAGCTCGGCATTGAGACCAGCCTTTATCATACGAAGGGCAAGCGGCGAGCGCTCCATCATGGTCTGCGCCCACTCCACGCAGGTGTCCTCAAGCTGATCGAAGGGCACCACCTTGTTCACCATTCCCATACGCTCTGCTTCGATGGCGCTATACTGACGGCACATGAACCATATCTCACGTGCCTTCTTCTGACCGACGATGCGGGCGAGATAGCTGGCACCGAAACCGGCATCGAAGGATCCTACCTTAGGTCCGGTCTGACCGAAGATGGCGTTGTCGCTGGCGATGGTGAGGTCGCACATAAGGTGGAGGACATGTCCGCCACCGATGGCGTAACCGTTGACCATGGCGATGACGGGCTTCGGCAGGGAGCGTATCTGCTTCTGCACGTCGAGGACGTTAAGGCGTGGTACGCCGTCGTCGCCGACATAGCCGCCGCGTCCCTTCACGTGCATGTCGCCTCCCGAGCAGAACGCCTTGTCGCCGGCTCCGGTAAGGATGACAACGCTGATGCGCTGTGCCTCACGACACCAAGCGAATGCCTGCGACATCTCCCACGTGGTGCGAGGGGTGAAGGCATTACGATAACGAGGACGGTTGATGGTGATCTTGGCGATGCCATCATATTCCTCAAACAGGATTTCCTTAAAGTCAAAGCCCTCCACGGGCACCCAATTTCTTTTTTCCATATTGTTGTAAGTTGATTATTATTGTTGTTGTTTAGACATGTAGACATGTTTTTTTTTGACAAGAAGACATGAAGACAGGTTGGCTGCTTATGCTTTTTGACAAGAAGACATGTAGACATGTTTTTTTTGACAGGAAGACATGAAGACAGGTTGGCTGCTTATGCTTTTGACAAGAAGACATGAGAACATGTACTTCATGTCTTATTTGAATTGCGGGGTGTAGACCCTATACTTATGTTTAATCTCTATTTTGTCTGCTCCAAAGTTGACCAGCAATCCATCGTCTATACCTGTTGCGGTAAGATAATTGACAAGTTGAACGGAGTGGGCGGTTGAGAGACTCTGCACAGCCTTCAGTTCCAGAATCAACATATCCTCCACAATAATGTCGGCTTTATATTCGCCAACCACATAGTCGTCGTAGTATACCTTTATTGACTTCTCAACGTCATATCTCAGACCATGCTTGCGCAACTCTATTATCATAGCATTTTTATATACAGCTTCTATGAAGCCAGGCCCCAATTTACCTCGCACTTTATAAGCACAGTCAATCACAGCCTCAACTACCTTATTCTTTTCCATAAGTTAAAGTTCAATAACTAATAATATTATTAATCTATCAAAAAAACATGTACTTCATATCTGCATGTCTAAAAAACATGTCTACATGTCTTCATGTCTAAAAAACACGTCTACATGTCTTCATGTCTAAATAACATGTCTACATGTCTTCATGTCTAAAAAACATGTCTACATGTCTTCATGTCTAAAAAACACGTCTGCATGTCTATAGAGCAAGAGACCTCATTGTCTTCGCGTCCGCTTCTGCTTCGGTGAACACCTCCAGCAGCAGGGGGCGGTCAGTCTGACGCGTCAGCAGCGTCACAATGCCGATTTGTGCCTCCTGCATGTTCTTTGCGGATAGATAGCCTATGTCGTTCTGGGTACAGATGCCCTGAGCCGTTGTCTCGTGCGTGGCTGCCACCAAATCGCCAGCAGCCGGACTGTCCTTCAGACCCGGCAGAGAGCGGAAGATGCCACCCGTGCGGTTGTTGAGGAGAAGGATGCGCAGATTGCCGTTGAGGTTTCGGTTCCACAGCGCATTCTGGTCGTAGAAGAAGCTGAGGTCGCCAATTACGCAGACCGTCAGTCCCGTCGAGGCAAGCGAGAAGCCGGCAGCCGTCGACAGCGAACCTTCTATGCCGTTCACGCCACGATTGCACCATACGTAGTGGTTGGCGTAGATGCAGGCAAGGCGGATGGCGGAACTGTTGGCGTAATGGACGAAAATGTCCATGTCAAGGTCGTCGAGCTGTTCCTCGAAATATCTGACCACCGCCATCTGCGAGAACTCAGGTTCATACTCGGCAGCACGCTCAGCGCACTCGTCGAGCAAGAGCTTCCAGCGCTCGTAAAAGCCTCTCTCATCCTTCGCCGGCATCTCCGTCAACGCGTTCAGCAAGTTGCTGACGTCGCCGTAAGGACATTCCACAATGTCCGTGAGCGTCATCAGCGGGTCATGCGGTTCGAGGGCGTTTGGCGTGACAAGGCATGACGGCGCACCGAGGCTGCGCAACCAACGACGCGTGGCCTTGCTCACGATGGTGTCGCCGAGATAGACTATGTAGTCGGGACGATAGCTGTGAGCATCCTCAGCTGACATGCCGGAGATACGCTTCACCGCCTCATCAAAGTGGACATTCGTGCCCGACGTATTAGAGAGCGGTTCGGCAAACACCACGTAACGATCCATCAGACGCTCCAGCTTCCGACCGTCAAACACCCCAGCCGGCATCTGACCGATGACGATAAGCGGACGTTCCGCCTTGGCAATGCGGGCTGTGAAAGCCTCGAAAGCATAAGGCAGACGGCGTTCCTCCGTCATCATTGTCCATCGCTCCACATTCGGCAACGCCTCCACATCGAAGGTAAAGAGCGGTTCCGTGATGGGCACGTTGATGTGCACGGGAGCCGGCTGACGACAAGTGGCGAGGAAGAGAGCCTCGTTGACAAGGCGGCGGCAGTACCATCGCTCTTCGTCGTTATGCGGTTCAGGCAGTTGCACGGCGCGTCTCACGAAGCGTCCGAGAGCGTCAGGCTGAGGAAGCGTCTGTCCGTCGAGCTGGTCAATCCATTGTGCAGGGCGGTCGGCAGACACCACGATAAGCGGCACGTGCTGATAATAAGCCTCAGCCACGGCAGGCATCACATTGAGCAACGCCGAACCAGATGTCACGCACACCACCACAGGACGATGCGTGGCCTGAGCAATACCCAAAGCATAGAAGCCCGCCGAACGCTCGTCCGTGACCGGGCGGCACGTTATACGGTCACACTCATTAAGGTTATGCACTATCGGGGCATTTCGACTACCGGGGCACACCACAGCATCCGTCACACCATACTCGACAAGCAGAGCTGTGAGAAGGTTTACGTTTTCCTTGTTACAGAACATCAGTTTATAAACTTATATCTTGAACTTTAACTCTTATTTCTTGAACGTTTGTCTCATTGTATTCATCTTAGCCTCCGTCTCGTCCCATTCTGTCTGGCACGAACTTTCCTTCAGGAGGCCGCCGCCAGCATAAAGCGTAAAGCGGCGCGAGGCGACATTCTCATCGCTCACGTCTTCCATGCGCATACATCTCAGAGTGACAAACAGACTGGTCTCGCCGTCTGGATTGAGAATGCCGGAGAATCCGCTGTAATAGAGGCGTGGCAACGACTCGTTACGCAGAATAAAGTCGCGTGACGTGTCCTTAGGGATACCACACACGGCAGGCGTGGGATGGAGGGCGTTGAGCAGATTGCCAAGCACGTCCATCGAGTAAGGCTTGAAAGTGATGTCGGAGCGCAGATGCACCAGGTCGCCAGCCCTCGCCGTAGACGGACCCTTCACGGAGAAATCGTCAGAGAAATGCTCCACACACTCCGTGATGTACGTCTCGACGTAATGCTGCTCCTGTCGGTTCTTCGTGCTCCAGTGGATGTCAGCCTCAGAGACGCTGCCACCTTCCGTATCGAAAGACAGCTGGTCCTCAGTGAGGCGCATCGTGCCGGCAAGCGCCATCGTCCTCATCTCGTCACGCCTACCGCGAACGAGCACCTCTGGAGTGGCAACGAGCCACGTGCCGCTGCGTTCCGTGGAAAAGAGAGCCACAAACATACGAGGATAACGACGGCAAGCCCTTGCGAAAAGCGTAAGGGGCGACACGTCCTCCGTGGCGGTAAGTCGGGCGCTGCGGGCAAGGACAATCTTGCTGAACGTCCCGTCACGCAGCTGCGCATGGAAATTCTCGAAGTCGATGGCATAGCTCTCCTGTTCTTTGGCGAAGTCGGCATCCACAAGAGACGCCTCCGCCATCGTATCTGCTGGCAGCTCCATCGGCTCCCACTCCACGTCGAGCAGCAGTATGGGGCAATCATCCGACGGGGCGAACGGAGCGATGACAAAGCCGCGACGCCCGTTGAGTTCGGCAAGCGAAGCCAATTCCTCAGGCTCCTTTCTCATCACGCCACGAAACACCTGCTGGGTATGAGGCAGACGGTAATAAACGAAGTTCATCTGTTTCAATACAATTAGTTATTGAACTTGCAAAAGTTCAGTAAGTTAGCTTTATTTGTTAGGTTTGTTCATCACGAAGTTAGTGACTTCCACCGACGAAATCAGTTCGCCAGCCTTATTCGTGATGTCGATATGCCACTGATGCAGCGTCTTTCCACGATGGAGGAGATGCGCTGTGGCTGTGACGGTATCGCCCTCCATGACAGCCTTGACATGGCTGCCGCTGACATTGATGCCCACACAGATCTTGTCCGGGCACAACGCCATAGAGCCGACACCGGCAAGGTTCTCGGCAAGCGCCAACGAGGCACCGCCACTAAGAAATCCGAACACCTGACGATTCTTCTCGTCCACCTTCATCTTCGCCTGACATGTGTCGGGCTCGGGGGTTGAGATAAATTCCATACCAAGAGTTTTAGACAATCCGTCAAGATGCAGACGGGTTTCCTTTATTTTCTCTAAATCCATTGTTGTATATATGTAGAGTTTAAATATTGTTCATACTATATTACCCTTCCCTAATGAAGTCGAGCGCTTCCTTTATCTCTTCCTCGCTGGCAGTCTGATTGAGCTTTACGTCGCCGATGTTGGCGAGGAGCGAGAAGTTGATGGTGCCTGACGTATTCTTCTTGTCGTGCTTCATCAATTCGAGGAGCTTGGGATAGTCATCGCAGGTGATGGCGGGTGTGCCGTAAGCCTCACGGATGAAGCGTGCTGTCTGGCGCAGACGGTCGACGGGGAATGCGGTCTTGCATACGCTAAGATAAAGCTCGCCCACCAATCCGAACGCCACGGCATATCCGTGGAGCATGGGGCTGCCCTGCTCCATGGCGAACGACTCAATGGCGTGACCGATGGTATGTCCGAGATTAAGAGCCTTACGCAGTCCCTTCTCATGCGGATCCTGCTGCACGATGCGCTCCTTCACGGCTATCGACTCGCCCACCATGCGCTGCAACTGTGCGAAGTCGGGATTCTGAAGACTGAAGCCTACAAGCTCTGCCCACATCCGCTCGTCATTGATAAGCCCGTGCTTGAGCATTTCGGCATAGCCGGAGCAAAGGTTTGGCATATCGAGAGTGTCGAGGAAGAGCGTGCTGATGATAACGAAGCGTGCGTCAGCAAACACACCAATCTCGTTCTTCAGTCCATTGAAGTTGACACCTGTCTTGCCGCCGACCGACGCGTCAACCATTGCGAGGAGCGTTGTGGGGATGTTGATGAAGTCGATGCCGCGCTTGAAGGTGGCAGCAGCGAATCCTCCAAGATCCGTCACCATGCCTCCACCCAGATTGATAAGCAGCGAATGGCGGGTGGCGCCACCCTTGCTGAGCGCGTCCCAGACGAGAGCCAATGATTCGAGGTTCTTGTTAGTGTCGGTGGCGGGAATGGTGATGAGCGTCACTTCCTGCATGCAGCGCATACTGCTGAGCTTAGGCCAGCAAAGACGCTTCGTGGTCTCGTCGGTAAGAACAAAGACGCGGTCGTGCTGACATTCCGAAATGGCAACAACAAGGCTGCGCTCCAGATTTTCCGATATCACTAAATTCTTTTTCATAATAAGGCTCCTTTCTTTTTAATGTTGTTGTTATTCCGCCGCTGCCTCTGCCGCTATGCGCATCATCTCGGCGCGTGCCGGTTTGCCTGTGGCGGTGAGCGGTATGGCAGGAACGGAGATATAGGCGTGGGGCTGTTCGTATCGGGAGAGATGGTCTTGACACAATGTCCGCATCGCCTCCATGTCGTCGGTGGCAGCCAGAAGCACAACTGTCTCGCCGAACTTGGGATGGGGTCGCTTCGTTATGGCAAACTCCACGTCGGTGTGTTGCCTAAGCTTCTCCTCCATCTCCTCTATCTGTAGCTTGATGCCACCGCTGCATATCACGTTGTCGCGACGTCCACGAATGCGGAAGCGGCGTCCGTCAGAGTCAATCTCGACGATGTCGTTAGTGACCAGTGGCTGGGCGCACACCTCCGGCGCATCAATGACAAGGCATCCGTCGGCGTTGGTGCTGACGCATACACTTGCGAATGGCGTATACCAAGAGCTGGCTTCAGAACCGCTGAGTCGGCGAAGGGCTATGTGCGACAGCGTTTCGGTCATGCCGTATGTGCTCCACACTGCATTAGGAAACTCACGCAACAGCTTCGCCATATCGTCGCTGACAGCTCCACCTCCGATAATGAGGTGGCGAATCTGACGCAGCACACGTAGTTCTTCGGGCACCTGCATGCTATTATACACCTGCATCGGCACCATAGCAGCAAACACAGGTGCCTCCGTTATGCCCTGAAGCGGATGACCCGACGGCTTGACGCAGACCAGCTTCAGACTGCGGACGATGCTGCGCACCACCACCATCTTGCCCGCAATGAAGTCGAGCGGCATGCAGAGCAGGGCTGTGTCGCCGGGCTGCAGACCAAGGAAGTCGCAGGTGATGCGTGCCGATGCCTCCATGCGACGCTTCTCCACGGTCATCGGTTTCGGCTTGCCCGTCGAACCGCTCGTGTGGACAACAAGCGTCGGCGAAGCACTCTCCCACTCAGAAAGAAATTCGTTTAGGGTCATTTTATAAAGCAATTATGGGGTTAAATCCTATGAGATTAGATAAACTGCTCCCACTGGTCGCAGAGTTCCGTGATGCGCTGCAATACGATGTTGGCGCCCTGGTCGGCAAGAGCCGCGTCAGGCAGCGGACCGCTGTTTACGCCTACCGTGAAGATACGTGCTGCCACACCGGCACGAACTCCCAACGGAGCGTTCTCCACAACAATGCCCTGCCACGGCTGCAGGTTGCCAGCCTTGCGCAGACCCATCAGATAAGGGTCAGGATTGGGCTTGCCGCGCTCCACGTCGTAAGCCGTGACGATATGGTCCTCGGTAAGGAAACCGTCAAAGTCGTTAAGCAGTCGCTTGAAGAGCGGTCGCTGTCCGCTTCCCGTCACCACACCGATGGTAATGCCAGCATCCTTTATCTTCTGCATAAGCGGAAGGACACCGGGGAAGATTTCAGCCACCGGCATGTGATGGAATATCTCCGTCTTGACGTCATACATGCGCTGCGCCTCCTCCGGCGTTATCTCCTTGCCCTGCTGCATGCGGACATAATGGCGGATGGTGTCGACGCCGCGTGCTCCTTCCGTGGCATACGAGTCGTCGGCAGTGAAATGGATGCCGAACTGGCTCATCGCCTCCTGCCATGCCACAGCATGATTGGGCATGGAGTTATAGAGCACCCCGTCCATGTCGAAGAGCACCACACGAGGAGCAAACTCCGTGAAGGAATTGGCTTCCAGATAGTGTTTTATAGCTTCTTTTATCATCTTGTTGTTTCCGTATTTTTGTCAGTCCCATAGACCGACAATAGGACTCACAGGCCTCATTCACAAGGTCTGTAAGTCCTATTTGATATATTAATGTGAGGAAATCAATGTTTCCCCTTTATGTTACTTCTCGTTAGCGAGGCGCTCCTGAATGGCCTTGCTCTCTGCCTCGTAACCCGGCTTGTTAAGAAGAGCAAACATGTTCTTCTTGTAAGCCTCAACACCCGGCTGGTTGAACGGATTGACCTCCTCAAGGAGTCCGCTGATGCCGCAAGCCTTCTCAAAGAAGTAGATGAGCTGACCGAGGTAGTAAGCGTTAAGCTCAGGCACGTTGATGCGGATGTTAGGCACACCGCCGTCAACGTGAGCGAGGCGTGTGCCCAGCTCTGCCATCTTGTTGACCTCGTCCACACGCTTGCCTTCAAGGAAGTTCAGACCGTCAAGGTTCTCGTCGTCGTGCGGGAAGAGGAGCTTCTCGTTAGGAGTCTCTACGCTGATAACAGTCTCGAAGATAGAGCGCTCGCCCTCCTGAATCCACTGACCCATAGAGTGGAGGTCTGTGGTGAAGTCGCAAGCTGCGGGGAAGATGCCCTTCTGCTCCTTGCCCTCGCTCTCACCGTAGAGCTGCTTCCACCACTCAGCGAAGTAATGGAGCTTCGGCTGGAAGTTGGCAACAATCTCTATCTTCTTGCCAGCCTGTGTGTAGAGAGCCTGACGTGTGGCTGCGTACTGAGCAGCGAGGTTGTCAGCGAAGGGAACGTCCAGAGCGCAAACCTTCTCCATATCAGCAGCACCTGCAACGAGCTGCTTAACGTCGAATCCGGCAACAGCGATAGGAAGAAGACCCACCGGAGTGAGTACAGAGAAACGACCACCTACGTTGTCGGGAATGATGAAGCTCTTATATCCCTCCTTGTCAGCACATGTGCGAGCGGCGCCCTTCTTGGCATCAGTTACAGCCACGATGACATCCTTAGCCTCCTCCTTGCCGCGCTGGTCCTCACACTGCTTCTTGAGCAGACGGAAAGCGAGAGCGGTCTCGGTGGTTGTACCTGACTTAGAGATGTTGATCACACCGAACTTCTTGTCCTTAAGATAAGTGGTAAGCTCATAGAGATAGTCCTCGCCGATGTTGTTTCCGGCGAAGAGTATGGTGGGGTTGTTCTTGTCAGCAACAAGCCAAGCGAAAGAATTGCCGAGACCTTCGATTACGGCGCGTGCACCGAGATAGCTGCCGCCGATACCAGCCACAACCACTACCTCGCACTTCTCACGCAGCGTCTTAGCCACAGCCTCGATCTCCGCGAGGAAATCAGGAGTGATGGAAGACGGAAGGTGGAGCCATCCGAGGAAATCGTTACCTGCGCATGTGCCGTTCTCAAGAGCCTCTTGTGCGGCCTTTACCTTAGACTCATAAGCGTTGACTGCTCCTTCAGCAAGGAAAGAGGTAGCTTTTGTAATGTCTAAACTGATAGTTTTCATTGCTTTATAATTTATATAGTATATCTGAAATCGTTTTATCGGATGCCATTTACCTGAACGAGTCGGTAAGCAGCTTTATCTCCACCTGCGGGCTGATGCGCTCGTAGAGGATGTTATATACAGCGTCGAGGATGGGCATATTGACGTGATAATGACGGTTTTTCTCCTTCATACACTTCGTGCCGAAGAATCCCTCCGCTATCATCTCCATCTCTATCTGCGCACTCTTGACGCTATATCCCTTGCCTATCATCGTTCCGAATGTGCGGTTGCGCGAGAACTTGGAATATCCCGTCACGAGCAAGTCGCCGAGATAAACCGAGTCGTAGACGCTGCGCTCAATGGGATTGATGGCAGAGAGGAAGCGCGACATCTCCTGTACGGCGTTAGAGATAAGCACCGCCTGGAAGTTATCACCATAGTTGAGTCCGCTGCAAATGCCGGACGCTATGGCATAGACATTCTTGAGCACCGACGAATACTCGATGCCGATGACGTCGCTGGACGTCTTTGTCTTGATAAACTCCGAGTCGAGCACCTCACAGAAAGCCTGTGCCTTATCGCGGTCAGAGCATCCTATGGTAAGATAGGAAAGCCTCTCAAGAGCCACCTCCTCAGCGTGTGACGGTCCTCCGATACATGCAAGGTTGCAGTCGGGCACATCATACACCTCATGGAAATACTCCGAGCATGCGATGTTGTCCTCCGGCACCAAGCCCTTGATGGCGGTCACAATAAACTTGTCGCGCAGCCTTGCCTTCAGCTTCTTCAAGTGGTTCTTGAGGTAAGGCGAGGGCACAACAAATACCAGCGTGTCATAAGCTTCCACAATGCGATTGATGTCGCTGGAGAAGAATATCTCGTCTGTGTTGAAGTGTACGCTGGTAAGGTAATTAGGATTGTGACTGAGGCGCTTAAACTCCTCTATACTGTCGTCGCGGCGCATATACCATCCTATGTGATGGGTGTGACCTATCACAATCTTGGCGATGGCAGTCGCCCAACTGCCACCTCCAATAATTGCTATTTTTCCGAGATTGTACACGCTCTTTGATGTTTAACGGGTTAATGCTTGATGTTTAAGAAAATGCTCGTAGACGAACACTTCTTAAGCATTGCTCTTCTCAATCCACTGCTGGATGTCGTCCACAGAAGGCTTCTCGTAGCCGAGCTTATACTTCTTGTTTATCTCGCCTATCTTCTGCTGCAGACCCTGCGGCTTTTCGTCGCGGATGTCCGAGATGAGATTAAATCCAGCCTTGCGGAGAACGTAAGCCCACTCCTCAGGTACGCCGATCTCAGCCCATTCCTTGATGGTGCTCTGCGGCATCTTCTTCTCCGGCTTCATCTGCGGGAAGAAGAGCACCTCCTGAATGAATGTCTTGCCAGTCATGAGCATCACGAGACGGTCAATGCCGATGCCGATACCTGACGTAGGAGGCATACCGTACTGGAGAGCACGGAGGAAGTCCTGGTCGATGATCATAGCTTCGTCGTCACCCTTGTCAGCAAGCTTCATCTGGTCGATGAAACGCTCCTCCTGGTCGATGGGGTCGTTAAGCTCCGAGTAAGCGTTGGCAAGCTCCTTGCCGTTAACCATAAGCTCGAAACGCTCTGTGAGGCCCGGCTTTGAGCGGTGCATCTTTGTGAGCGGTGACATCTCGACGGGATAGTCGGTGATGAATGTAGGCTGGATGAATGTGCCCTCGCAGAACTCGCCGAAGAGTTCGTCGATGAGCTTGCCCTTGCCCATTGTCTCGTCCACGTCCATACCCTTCTCAAGGCAGAATGCGCGGATTTCCTCCTCTGTCTTGCCATTGCAGTCGAATCCTGTCTTCTCCTTGATGGCGTCGAGGATGGGGAGGCGACGGTAAGGAGCCTTGAAGCTGACGATGTTGCCGTCAATCTCGCGCTCCGGCTTGCCGTTTACGGCTATACAGATCTTCTCAAGAAGCTGCTCGGTGAAAGCCATCATCCAGTTATAGTCCTTATACTGTACGTACAGCTCCATGCAGGTGAACTCAGGGTTGTGGTTGCGGTCCATACCCTCGTTACGGAAGTTCTTGCCGATTTCGTAAACACCCTCGAAGCCGCCTACGATAAGACGCTTCAGATAAAGCTCTGTTGCGATACGCATATACATATCCTGGTCGAGAGCGTTGAAGTGTGTGATAAACGGACGTGCAGAAGCGCCACCTGCGATAGCCTGCAATGTCGGAGTCTCCACCTCTGTGTAGCCAGCCTCATCGAGCACTCTGCGCAGTGTGCGGATGACAGTGGCACGCTGGAGGAATGTGTCCTTCACGCCGTCGTTAACGATGAGGTCAACGTAGCGCTGACGGTAGCGAAGCTCAGGATCGTCGAACTTGTCGTATGCCACGCCGTCCTTATACTTAACGATCGGCAGCGGCTTGAGACTCTTCGAGAGGAGCACGAGTTCCTTTGCATGTACCGAAATCTCGCCGGTCTGTGTACGGAACACGAAGCCCTTCACACCGATGAAGTCACCGATGTCGAGGAGTTTCTTGAATACTGTATTATAGAGTTCCTTGTTTTCGTCGGGGCAGATCTCGTCGCGAGCCACGTAAACCTGGATGCGGCCCTTCGAGTCCTGCAACTCAGCGAAGCTTGCCTTACCCATCACGCGGCGGCCCATCATTCGTCCGGCTATCACCACCTCACGCGGCTCATCCTCGTCCTTGAAGTCGGCTTTGATGTCAGTGCTGAAAGCGTTTGTGGGGAATTCGGCTGCTGGATACGGGTCGATACCCATATCGCGGAGGCTCTGAAGGCATTGTCTTCTTACAATCTCTTGTTCACTAAGTTCTAAGATATTCATATTTGGATATTATATTTTATGATCTTCGTTACACGTTACGGCAATACAGAATAGCCCATAACAACTGCAAAATTACGAAATAATTTCGTCTTTCGCCCTTAACACTTACTCTTTATGCGTGTTATTAAGCATTTTTCTTGATTCATTCCGTAGTCTGCAAGTTTATTATATATAAATAAGGTAAGCACAAATATAGCCATTATTATCGAATCGTAAGTTTAGCGCAAAGCACATTAACCAAGATTAACGCTTTTTCTGATTGTTAAGTCATCTTAAAGTCTATGTAATATCATTGCAACAAGATACCCATAATTTTGCAGCGTGAAACAAGAATTACAAAATAAGCAGACAGAAAGAACAATGAAAAGAATGAGATTTTCAGGAAGCAGCATTGTTGCGCTTATCGCAACAGCCATTATGCTGCTCAGTGGCTTGCAGTTGCAAGCACAGACACCCACAGAATGGAAAAAGCTGAAAGGCGACGTGACGCTCTACATGGCTAACGACCTCGGACGTAATGGCTATTACGACCAGAAGCCCATCGCCGAACTGATGGGAAACATGGCGAAGACCACGGGCATGGAATGTGTGCTTGCCGTCGGCGACATCCATCACTTCAACGGCGTGGCATCAGTGAACGACCCACTGTGGACCACCAACTTCGAGCAGGTTTATTCTCATCCCGAACTGATGCTCGACTGGTTTCCAGTGCTTGGCAATCATGAGTATCGCGGCAACACACAGGCTGTGCTCGACTATGGTAAGGTGAGCCGCCGCTGGATAATGCCGGCACGCTATTACACCAAGGTGTTCGAGAGCAAAGGCACCACGCTGCGCATCGTCTTCCTCGACACCACACCACTGATTGACCGTTATCGCGAGAACAGCGAGAAGTATCCTGACGCTTGCAAGCAGGACGACCAGGCACAGCTCGACTGGCTGGACCGCACGCTTAAGTCGGCTAACGAAGACTGGGTGGTCGTGGTAGGTCATCATCCTATATACGCCGAGACTTCGAAGGCGGAATACGAGCGCACCGACATGCAGAAAAAGTTGTTGCCCATCCTCCACAAATATAATAATGTAGCGATTTACGCCTGCGGACACATCCACAACTTCCAGCATATCCGCATGAAGGGCGACGACATCGACTACGTGGTCAACTCATCCGCTTCGCTTGCACGTCCTGTGAAGAAGACTGTCGGCACCGTGTTCTGCTCGCCAGCAGACGGCTTCTCCATCATCTCCGCCAACAAGAAGCAGCTGAGAATGTCGATGATTGACAAAGAAGGAAAAGTGATACATTGCATAGAGAAAAACAAGTAGCAGAAGGAAACGTAACAAAAAGATGCAATAACATGAAACGAATTCTAATCAGCGCTGCTCTCATCGCCGCTTCATCAGCCGCAGCCTCAGCCCACACCCTCGACGGCATCGTCAAGGACCATCGCACGGGCGAACCGCTTATCGGCTCGGTGATTGAGGTAAAGGAGTTGCCGGACGTGAAGACAACGACGGGGCTGGACGGTTCGTTCACCCTGCACGAACTGCCTGACAAAGGACGCTATACGCTCGTGGTGAGATACGTATCTTACAAGACCCGCGAGATTCCCGTGGAGGTGTCTGACAAGGGCGTCGTAAGCATATCGCTCGACGAAGACCTCAAGGAACTTGGTGAGGTGGTAATCAAGGGACACAAGGAGAACCATTCCGACCGCAGCGCCATCGACTTGGAGAAGACTGCCGGCAACGTACTCAACGTGATGAGCCAGCAGAGCATCCAGCTGTCGCCTGACGTCAACGTGGCAAGCGTGCTGCAGCGCGTGTCGGGAGTGACAATGGAGCGCGACGCTTCCGGCGAAGCTTCATACGCCATACTCCGCGGCATGGACAAGCGATATAACTATACGCTGGTCAACGGCGTGAAGATTCCGAGTCCGGACGACAAGAACCGCTACATCCCGCTCAACATATTCCCCTCTGACCTCATGGACCGCCTCGTAGTGTCGAAGTCGCTCACTGCCGACATGGAGGGCGACGCTGCCGGTGGCGTGGTGGACATGGTTATGAAGGACGCACCCTCTCACTTCCAGATTCAGGCGAATGCCGCTGTAGGCATGAGCGACTATTTCTGGAAGGACGGACGCGACTATCTCTCATCAGACCGCAGCGACTATACACACAAGTCGCCTTACGAAGCTAACGGCAAGGACTATAAGGCGCAGACATCCGACTTCGCCAACGGTCCGACGAAGATAAGCACCCACTCCACTCCTGCCCCTAACTTCATCGGCGGACTCTCCATCGGCAACCGCTTCTGGAAGGACCGCATCGGCGTGATGCTCGCAGGAAGCATGCAGAACATTTTCCGTGGAACGGAGCGCACATACAACTCCGTTAAGATGGCGTCTGGCGAACAGGCGATGTACATCTATTCGCTCCAGCACCGCTACTACTCCACTCATGACCTCACTGCCGGCGTTCATGCCAAGGTGGACCTGCAGCTGGACAATCACAAGCTGGAATGGTATAACATGTACATACGCACCAACTCAAAGGGCGTACGCTACAACAACTCCATCAATACGGAGTATATAGGTTCTGATACGTACACACAGGACGACGAAACCCGCTCTCTCTCGCAGACACAGACCATCTTCGCCACACATCTGAAGGGCACGCATCACCTCACACATGACCTGACCGTTGACTGGGCTGGCATCTTCTCGCAGGCAAAGGAGGAAGACCCTGACCGCGTCTACCTCACTCTGACCAACACCGTTCAGTCACCGGACGGAGTGGACGGTTCGCTGTGGTCAGCTGACAAGAACATTCTGAAGACGCTGCCGAAGAACATGGAACGCCGCTTCCAGCACAACACGGACAAGGACTGGGCTGGCTACCTCAACTTCTCCTACGACACCCACTTCGCTCACGGCGTAGACGCTACGTGGAAGGCTGGAGGACAATATCGTCGCAAGGAGCGCGGCAACCGCTACTACTCGTACATCTTCAACCCCGCCAACATATCTCAGCAGCTGGACGGCAACGGATTCGATCAGTTTGCATCCATCGACTGGACCTGCAAGACTCCTTACTCACAGGCTTCGCAGCTCAATTACGACTCGAAGGAACACATCGGCGCGGCATACGCTATGGTTACGCTGAAGAGTAAGGCTGGAGAACTTAACGCCGGATTGCGTGCTGAGCACACCAATCAGATTTACACCATGCTGCAGAAGTTCCGCAACATGGGTCAGGTTGGCGAACAGAGCTATTGGGACTATCTGCCGTCAGCATCCATCAAGTGGACTCCGACAAAGAAGATGAACGTGCGCCTCTCTTACTATCGCTCCATCAACCGTCCTGGCTTCTACGAGATAGTACCTTACCAGATTATGGGCGAGGAATATCAGGAGAAGGGTAACCCTAACCTGAAGCGTGCCCGCATCGACAATGTGGACCTGCGTTGGGAATGGTTCCCGTCAGCCACGGAGCAGGTGCTTGCCGGCGTGTTCTACAAGTATCTGAAGGATCCTATAGAGCAGGTGTTCGTGGCTTCTGACGGCAAGCTGGGCAGCGGAGCCGACGCTTACTATATGCCTGACAACCTCGGCAACGCCAAGAACTACGGCTTCGAGATTGACGTAGTGAAATACATCCGTCACTTCGGAGTCAAGGCCAACTACACCTACACCCACTCTGCCATCACAACGACGAAGCGTGAGTATAACGTGGGTAGCGCGGAATACAAGCATGGAGTGAAGCAGACTCGTCCGCTTGTAAATCAGGCTCCTCACACAGCCAATCTCTCGCTGCTCTACAAGGACACCAACTATGGATGGAACGCACAGCTCGCCGCTTCCTATACCGGCACTAAGCTGGCTCTCGTGTCGCCCTTCAAGGACGCCGACCAATGGGACAAGGCTATGTTCGGACTCGACCTCAGCGCTGAGAAGAAGTTCGATTGCGGCGTTTCCATATTCATGAAAGCCAACAACCTGCTCGACGCAAAGCGCGAACGTTATCTGAAGACAGTCAACGAGAGCAACCTGCAATATGAAGGACAGCGATCGGACAAGACCATCGTGGGAACATACAAGTATGGCAGGACATTCCTTGTGGGCGTGAGAGTGAAACTGTAAGCTTCACGCACGAATGTTTAATAGTTATAATATGTATTATTCACATTAAATAAATCGAACAATATGAAAACCAAGAATATAGCTGTAATGCTTGCCATCGCAGCAGCAGGAATGGTTGCCACATCATGCGAGAACGACAACATCAATCCTTACGACTATAACACCAACGGCAGCAGCAACGAAAACCAAGGATCTGCGGATGTGCTGAAGACAGCCATTGCCGAATATCCCGCAGGATCAGTGGTATGGACAAGAGACACCACTCTGGCGGAAAGCGTGGAGATACCTGTGGGCACATCGCTCTACATCGAGCCGGGCGTGACCGTCACATGCAAGTCGGACGTGCAGGTGCCCATCGAGATTGTGGTGCTCGGCAACCTCTACTGCATGGGAACAGCCGAACATCCCGTGACATTCACCTCCGACACGAAGAAACCGGAGTCATGGGGCGGCATCATCTGCGGATATAACTCTGAGGAGGTGGTGCTCAATCATGTCGACCTTGGTTATGCCGGAGCCACACCTACCGAGTCGTCCGTCTCGTTCCAGAACAAACTCTTCAAGACCACCATAGACGGCGGCGTTCCAGCCTTCCACTTCAGTAACGTCAACGGAAAGTTCGTGATGGCAGACTGCTTCCTGCACGACAACTACAACGACCAGACTTACTTCACCGGTGGTCAGGGCGTGATTTATGACTGCATCTTTGCGGACAGCGGCAATGCTGCCGACGGCGGCGAGGCAATAAACGTAAAGGCGGGATGTAAGCTCGACGTAGCCAACAATATCATCTACAATGCCTGCACCAATGCTTTCAAGCTCTCCAATTCCGGCAACAGCGAAACCATACCTTTGACGCAGATGACTGTATATAACAACACCATCGTCAACTGTGGATGGCGTCGCTCGAAGAACAAAAAGGGTGGCAGCATCTGGCTGGAGAAGGCCATCGCACCGACATTGGTAAACAATCTCGTCTATGACTGCCGCTACGGACTGAAGCAGCCCAAGAAGGACGGCGCTGACCTCGAGCACTCCCGCGTAGCTCCCAACTATTACTTTGCTTCCACAGAGACCGGCGTTAAGCAGATGGCAAAGGATGCTGACCTCAGCATCTGGAGCGACCTCGACATAAAGAGCAGCGTAGCAGGACAACTAAATCCGCTGTTCAAGAACTTTAAGCAAAGCGATAAGATGGACATCAACTGCGAGGTGGACGACGTGGAGAACGGAGCACCGCTCGCCTTCGACCGTTCATGGAACTTCAACGTGCAGAACAGTAGCCCTGCCCTCTCTGGCGGCGTGACCGACTTCTCGCGCATCTTCCCCACCGGACTGGCGTTCTTCGGAATGAAGAAGGTGATGTTCCTCGACATCCACAACGACCAGAACTATTACTTCACGGCTCCGACACCGACTTCACGTTTCGGAGCAACACTATAAGGAGTTGAGAGTTATATCAAGTTGAGAGTTGAGAGTTGGGAGACTCTCAACTCTTTTTGTATATCTATACACCAAGCATTCGCTTTTTCATAAATATTCATCATTTTCGTTGCTTTATTCATTATTATCCTTCGTAGATACGGCTATTCTTCGTAACTTTGCATAAGAAAAGAAATGTTGCATAATTATGCAACACATAAACGAAAGAATAACAAAACTCATAAAAACTCCAGGATAATGAATAACGAAAAAACCACAAAACACGTACAGCATCTTAAGAAAAGACCATCGGTGATGATGGCATTGATGCCACTGGCAGTGCTCGTCACTATGCTTACGCTCACCATCCGCGCTTTCGGAAGCGACTCACTGGAGGGTGCTTCGCAGATAACCCTGCTCATAGTGTCGGCGTTCTGCGTGCTTGTAGGCATGGCATACCTCAACGTGCCATGGTCAAGCTTTGAGAAAGCCATAACGAAGAACGTATCGAGCGTGTCAAGCGCACTCATCATTCTCCTTCTCATCGGTGCGCTTGGCGGCACATGGATGATAAGCGGCGTGGTGCCCACACTCATCTATTACGGCATGCACATCATCAGCCCGGATGCTTTCCTCGTCTCGTCATGCGTCATCTGCGCCCTTGTCAGCGTGATGACCGGATCGTCATGGACCACCATCGCCACCATAGGCATCGCGCTGATGGGCATAGGCAAGGCACAGGGCTTCGCGGAAGGCTGGGTGGCTGGCGCCATCATCTCCGGCGCTTACTTCGGCGACAAGATTTCGCCGCTCTCCGACACCACCACGATGTCGTCCGGTGCGCTTGGCGTGCCGCTGTTCAGCCACATCCGCTACATGCTCATAACGACGGTGCCGTCCATCGTCCTCACCCTCATCATCTTCACCGTGGCAGGCTTTTTCTGCCAGGGATCGCAGTCCACTGACGTGGCAGCATTCACCGGAGCTTTGCAGCAGAGATTCTGCATCACGCCGTGGCTGTTGCTCGTGCCCTTCTTCACCGGTGTTCTCATCGCACGCCGTGTGCCGCCGGTCATAACGCTGTTTCTTTCAACGGTGATGGCAGTGGGCTTCGCCATTGTCTTCCAGGCTGACGCCCTGCACGAGATCGATCCGTCCCTCTTCAGAGCAGCCATGAAGAGCGCCTACGGCAGCACGTCGCTTGCCACCTCCTCACCCATGCTCACCGACCTTGTAGCCACACGCGGCATGAGCGGCATGATGGGCACCATCTGGCTTATCATCTGCGCCATGTGCTTCGGCGGATGTATGTCGGCTGGCGGCATGGTCAGCGCCATCTCACGCCTGTTTATCCACATGGTGAAGGGACGCACGTCGCTGGTGGGTGCCACAGCCGCCACGGGCGTAATGCTCAACGTGGCCATAGCCGACCAGTATCTGTGCATCCTCCTTACGGGCAACATGTTCCGCGACGTATATGACCGTGAAGGCTATGAGCGCCGACTGCTCAGCCGCACCACTGAAGATGCCGTCACCGTGACGTCCGTGCTGGTGCCATGGAACACGTGCGGCATGACGCAGAGCACGGTGCTCGGCGTATCAGCTTTCACTTACCTTCCTTATTGTTTCTTCAACATCATCTCGCCACTTATGAGTGTGGCTGTTGCAGCTTTAGGCTATAAGATTTTCCGTAAGAAAACAGCCGAAGCTGAGGTCACCGCGGTCAAGGCTGCGGCTATTCCTGCCTGACAGCAGGATCCTCATAGTGTCCGTTCACCTTCACCGGTTCGAGGTGAATGCTGATGTGCGTGTCGGCACCAAAGCGTTGCTTCAGCCGTTGCTCTATCTCGGTGGCATGGCGATGCGCCACGTAAAGCGACGTTTCGCCCGGCATACGCACATGCATCTCTATGGCAATGCGATTGCCGATGCGGCGCGTGCAGAGATTGTGCACCACGCTGACCTCATTGTCCTCACTCACGATGCTCTCTATCTCGTCCTCCGTCTCCTTAGGCAGGCTGCCGTCCGTCAGCTCGCCCACGGCTTTAGAGAGCACGCTCCATGCCGCCTTCATAATGAAGAAGCTGACGACGATGGCGGTCAGCGGGTCGAGCACAGCCCATTTCTCGCCAAGAATGATGGCGCCACCGATGCCCACCGTAGTGCCGACGGACGAAAGGGCATCGCTGCGATGATGCCAGGCATTGGCCACCACCGCTTCTGAATGGCAGCGTCTGCCCACGCGCACCGTGAACCTGTAAGCCCACTCCTTCAGCACCACACTTGCCACAGCAGCTGCCAAGGCTATGAAGCCCGGCTGCTGCAGCGGTTCGCCGCACATGGCATGGTAAGTCTTGGTTACGCCGGAATAGCATATCATCATGCCCACCACGAGGAGCGACACACCGATGATGGCACTGGCAAGCGTTTCGTACTTGCCATGACCGTAGTCGTGGTCGCGGTCAGTGGGCTTGCTGCCAAGGCGCACGAAAACAAGGACGATGGCGTCCGTGACGAAGTCGGTAAGCGAATGGATGGCGTCTGCTATCATGGCAGCAGAATGTCCAAGGATGCCGGCGGCAAATTTAAAGGCAAGCAGCAGTATATTGATGATGCTGCCTGCTATCGTAACGCGATAAGTTTCTTTCTGTCTGTCCATAATTCATAAATGTTATTGTATACCTGAATTTGTTGTTATCTCTGTTATCATATATAAAAGCGAGGCAAAAGTAATAATAAATCGGAATAAGTGATAACATTCCACCATACTTTTTTCCCTTATTCTTTGTTAATTGAGAAAAGTTGCCCATTGGTTTATTTTATTTTACATTTTCAAGCTAATGCGCTAATTTTGTTGCAAAAACGAAGCGAACCAATTGGTTAACAAGACAAACAATTATTAAAGAAAGGAGAAAACCGGAATGAAGCGGACATTAATTTCGATGCTGACATTACTGGCTGTGACAGCCGCGTCAGCAGACAACTACAGCTATCTGGCTTTCCAGACAGCGGACGGCTCTACACGTAACATTGGCGTGGAATCATTGGAGATGACCTTCTCCGACGGAAAGCTAATAGCGTCCAACGGCACAGAATCGTTGGAGATAAGCGTAGCTGACCTCACTCGCATGTTCTTCTCGTCGGAAGCCACTGCCATCAAGGACATCAGCCTGGACGCAGACAGCCCCGTAAAGGTCTACACCGTTGAAGGAGTATGCGTGGGAAGCTACGACAACATGGCGGGCGCGTCTGCCAACATGGGCAAGGGAGTGTATATAGTAAAAGGCGAAAAGACAACACATAAAATTACGATAAGATGAAGCAGATGTTTTCCACTCTCATCATAGGTGCGGCTATGACCGGCATAGCCACCTATGCTGAAGCTCAGACACTGAACGTGGTCGTGGGCAACGTGACGTACGCCATCCCTTCTTCGCAAGCCGGCGACATGAACTATGCCAACGGATCAACGCTGACCGTAATGGGAAAGACCATAAACGTAAGCGACATCACACGCATGTACGTTGACAATTCGGAGGTGGAGGACAACACCGTGAGCGTCTCTTACAACGGTACGTCGGCTACGGTGACCGTGGCTGGCAACGTGGCACAGTATGTAACGCCCACCGTAAGCGGAGCCCACGTGAGCATCACGCAGGACGATGCGGTCAGCGACCAGACCTGCGGCGAGATTATCTATGCGCTCACGGGAACAACTGAAGACGGCGAGTTCGCCATGAAGGGTTCGTACAAGGCTTCCATAGAGCTGCGCGGCGTTTCGCTAACCAATCCCTCGGGAGCGCCTCTCGACATTCAGGACGGCAAGCGCATCAGCCTCAGCATAAAGAAGGACACAGAGAACACGCTCACCGACGCCACTGGAGGCAGCCAGAAGGGATGCATCGTCTGCAAGGGTCACCTTGAGCTGAAGGGCAAGGGCGTGCTCAATGTCTACGGCAATACGGCGCATGCTGTATATGCCAAGGAATATGTGGAGATGAAGAACTGTACGCTGAACGTGCTCTCTGCCGTGAAGGACGGCGTCAACTGCAACCAGTATTTCCTTCTCGAGAGAGGTGCGCTCAACATCTCGGGCGTGCAGGACGACGGTGTGCAGGTGTCGTATAAGGACGACACGGACCGCGAGGCGGAGGACACCGGCACCATCACAATCGCCGGCGGCAGCGTCAACATCGCCGTGACCGGCACAGCCACCAAGGGTCTGAAAGCTGACGGCGACGTCATTGTGTCTGACGGCGACATCACCATAACCACAGCCGGAGGCGGCAAGTGGGACGAAGAGGATGCCAAGACGAAGGCTTCCACTTGCATCAGCGCCGACGGAAAGGTTCAGATTGACGGCGGAACGCTCTCACTCACCAGTACTGGTAGCGGCGGCAAGGGCATCAGCTGCGACGGCGAACTCGTCATCAACAACGGCGACATCACCGTAGTGACATCGGGCGGAATGTATGCTTATGTGAACGGAAGGGAATACACCGATTACACTGGCAATACAGACTATCTGGATTCTGACCAGAAGTCGTCGCCGAAGGGCATCAAGGCGGACGGCAACGTCACCATCAACGGTGGCAACATCAAGGTTACAACCACCGGAAACGGCGCCGAGGGCATCGAGAGCAAGAATGTGCTGACCATCAACGACGGCACCATCGTGGTGAACTCCTGTGACGACGCCATCAACTCGTCCTCACACATGTATATAAAAGGTGGCGACGTAACGGTTGTGGCAACAGACAATGACGGTCTCGACTCTAACGGCAACCTATATATCAGTGGCGGCGTGATAAGGGCGTTCGGCACCTCTTCGCCAGAATGCGGCATCGACGCCAATGAGGAAGAAGGCTATTCGGTCATCTTCACCGGCGGCACACTCCTCGCCGTGGGTGGCGGCAACTCTGTGCCAAGAACATCGGAATCCACCCAGCCTTACGTTTCGGGCAGCATGTCGGTGTCTGCCGGCAACGAGATAACGCTGAAGAGCGGCGACACCGTACTCGCCACATTCACCGTCCCCGACAACTATTCATCGTCTAACCAAGGCGGCGGTCCCGGCGGATGGGGCGCTCCTGCCAACGCAGGTCCAGGCGGTGGCGGTCCCGGTGGCGGCGGATGGGGCGGCAGCTCAGTCCTCATATCGTGCGCAGGACTGACCTCCGGCAGCAGCTACACCATGACCTCCGGCACCTCATCATCCACCGTAACGGCTACCATCACCGGCAACGGCGGAGGCGGCGGCAGACCATGGTAAGCGGCAAAATTTCTTCTATCATTCTATTTATTGTCTCTAACATTTCTGGGAGTTTGTTTTTGACAACATCGAAGACAAAAAGTTCATATATCAAGAAATCCCCGGCAATCGTCTGTATTGCCGGGGATTTATGATGTTTACCATCGACATGTGTTGCATATTTTGTTAGTTGAACATCATCTTGTAGCTCGTACGTCCGCCGTCTGTAAGTTCAATGCTTACAATCTGGACACCTGACGTTATCTTTGTCATTAGACGCTGCGAGCCGTCACCTTGCACCTTGCTTATCAGACTGCCACTCGCGTCGCGCACTTCCACGCTCTTGAGATTTTCTATGGCTGACTGCACTACGGCGTACGAGCCTTCCTGCATGATGCAGACGTTATGCTCGTTTCCTTTCTTTTCGTCATCAGTGCCGTTAAGCTTTCTGATGACGAAGCGCCCCAAGGATGTCTCTGCGTCCGACACCACCACTTGCGAACCTATCTCGTAGTCGATGTCCGTGAGATTGTCATGCAGCACATACTCTTCGGCGTCCGTTTCCTCCGTCGGCACCACCTCAATGCTGATGCTGTCCTTATGGTTAAGGAAGATGCCCAGCGAAGTGCTCTCTGCCATTGGCATGATGTCATAGGCGTTGCTATTGCTAATGCCGAACACCTTGACATCCGGCTTAACCTCGTTGTCCATCAAGGTTGGCACGGATGCCACGTCATCGTCAGCCATCATCAACAGCGATGCCGACCTGCTTCCGTTGGTAAGGCTCTCCACGTTCACTCTCAGTACGCGTGTCGTCTCGCCCTTGTTCTCACCCTCGCCATCAGGCTTCTTCGTTCCGCCTATCATCTCTGTTGTGAGAAGTATGGTAAGCGATGTGCTCGGATCAGCAGTGCTCACCACCTTGAACGACTGCATAGGCTCAATGCTCGTTGCGTCGCCCGTTGTCACTACAGTCTCTCCAGCCTTGGCAATGGTCTGTTCGCCCTGCGGAGTCTGTACTATCACGCTGCCCACATTGTCGTTAGCCTTTAAGAACTTCTGTATGTCGATGTGGCTCATGAACGGGTTGCCAAGAAGAAAGGTCTTTGTCGGTTCGTCAGCCTTAAGCGTAATCTGATACGAATCCTGTCCTACGAATACGGTACGGTCCTCGGTCACGTCCTTGTCGCCGGCCTTATACACATACTTCATTGTCATATTGCCTGGAGCCGTTCCATCCTCATATACGAAACGGTTCATCTCATTCTCGTTTCTCGTAAAAATCTCGCTGCCCAGTATCTCCTCATCATAATCGGCATAGTAGCGATACACCTCGTGTGCTTTCGGCAGACGTATACGGAACATATTGGTAGCCGGCAGATGTCCGTTGTCCACCCACAGCGAGAAGCCTTCGCCCATAGCGTATGGCTTAGCCACCGCATTGAAGTGGCGCGACCATTGTGTTTCCAATACGCCCAGCGTATTGTCGCCAAGAGCAATGCCTCCACTGCGGTTCTTCGATACAATCTTGCCCGGAGCCGTGGTAGCCCACAGGCGCTGATAGATGCTCGGATTGAAGCGGTTTTCAGCACAGTTGTCTTCAGTCAGCGGCTCGAAGAGGGCTGCCGTAATGTTCTTCGGCACAAACATGTCGCCCGTATAGGTCTGCTTCAGCGGTGTGCTGAGGTTGTAGTACATGTTTGGCTTCAGCTCCATCTCCACCCAAGCCTTGCGATAGTTGAGCGAAGTGATATTCTCCACAGCCGACCGCGGCTCGAAGAAGATGTCCTTGCAGCAGTAGTCAGCAGGCTTTTCCACTGTTCCGAGCACCGGGAATGTCTTTGCATCTGACGAGATTATGGCGTCGGTACAGCAGTAAGGCGAGCCGTTACTCCAGTTGTCCCACTTGTTCCAATCGTTGTTTGAAGCCGTAGTGAGCCATCGTGTCTGCAACGGATGCACCTTATAAACCACTGAAGAGAGCGGAGTGCCGCTGCCGTCGAAGAATGTCAGCTGGAATTCGCCAGCCTTCTTGGTGGTGTATTCGTATTGGATATTGTTCTTGGGGTCGGATGTCGACTCCAACGCCACAACTCCGTTGGTGCCTGCATTCTTGTCGCCGAAGTACATGTAGTATTTCGCTCCGGGATTGCCTGTTGCCGTAACCTTCACCACATCGCCCACGCACACATTGTTCACATCAATGTCTTTCACACCGGGCACGCACGAGCAGTCGTCCTTACAGTCAGGAATGCCGTTGTTGTTGATGTCGCCACGCGTCACAATGCCGTAGAACTTCTGCACGTCCAGTGCTCCCACAATACTTGCCAAGGTCAGTCTCACCTCGTTGTAGGCATTCTTCGGCTGGAAGAAGAGGATGTTCTTGTCGCCGAAGCCAGCCACGTCAGCACCAATGACTTTCCAGTCCGTAAACTTGTCGCCAGTAGGTTCGCCGTCCTTGAATGTCTCTACGGTGAGCCAGTTGCCCACCTTTACGGCTGCAAGGAATGTCTTGTTGTCGACAACGATGCCCAACTGATGGTGATAGTCGAGTACGCGGCCCATGTTTACGGCAATGGTCTGACCCGAACCTACGCCCACTGTGTTGGCTATTGCCATATATGTATCGAGGTCGCTGTCTATGAAGTTGCACAGATTGTCGTCTATGGTGAGCACATTCACCGTTCCTCCGAACTTCGTCTCGTCGGCATTGATGGTGGTGTGCGATTTCTTCTGTGACATGACGAGGGCACCACATGCCAACGGCGAAGAGCAATCGCTGGCAGCATCTTCTATGAATGCGTAATAGATGCGCAGTTTGGAACCTCCGAGATTGAGCACGCCGGAGTTCCACAACTGGAATTCGTCCATCTGCATCGGACTGTTGTTCTTGTCCATCTCAGGCACCTCAATGGAGTATCTGATCTTCTGCAGCTTGTCGGCACCGCCCACATCAGCGCTGATAGTGTTGTTCTCGTCTATGAGGTGACGATAGACCTCCTTGCCGTTGCGATAGCAGCGTATCTGAAGGAACTGCAAAGCGTGCAGATTGAGCACCGTTGCACTTGCTTCCACTACAAATCCTATGCGCTTGGGCTGCACTCGCATAATGCAGTCTTCTTCCTTTTCGCCTTCCTTTCTTACCGGGTCTGCATCATACATCAGCTTGCCGTCCTTGCGATGGATTCCTATTACGCACAAATTGTCAGCAAGACTCAGTCCGCCGATATATTCGGCATACTTGTCATAGTCGCCCTTGAGGATGTTCTCGGGGTTCTTCAGATTGGACACAGAAAGCAGCGAGCCAGACGTGTCGTGTATCTTCGGCGAAAGTTCATAGATGTCGCCGTCCTTGTTGGTGATAGGCATGCCGCACTTATTGTCGCTTTCGCCCATACCTCCCACGGTGATGGTGGTCTCGTCATAGCATCCGTCCTTTGCCGTCGCACGGAAGGTGTAGCGACCCACCTGCATGTGCGTGACGTGTCCGTCTGGCGTCACTCTCACGGGAGTGGTGGCCATAATGTCGTTGCCATCCAGATCCCATGCACCGGACAGCGCCCATGTCACACTCACCTCAGGATTTGAACGCAATGTGAACGAGGTCTGCGAGTCGCATATATTGCTGCTTAGCGTAGGCTTGATGGCACATCGATGCGACACATCTGGAGCTATCTTTACGAATCCGTAGTGGATGCCCATACCGCCGACGTTAACGCCGAGCACCGTAAGAAACCGGATTTCGCATCCCGAGAACGGCACCTTGGCCTTTATGCTCACCGTTCCGTCGCCTATCTGCACCAACGACAGATTTAGCACCTGTGCCGATATGGTCTCCTCCTGCACCTTATTGCCCTTGCGGTCGAAGAGTATCACGTTTATCCATGTGCCCGCCGTAAGACTCAGCACGGCGTCCATCTTATACTTGAAGCCAGCCTCCATGCCAGCCTCGAAAGCCTCAGCATTGGGGTCTTTCTTGTTCTTCATCATAAACTTGGCACCGCCTTGGTAGCCTACATTGAGTATCGGAGTGATGGTGGCGAAGTTGTCCAGATTGTCGTCAGTCATCTTCCTGACCTCGCCATTGGTAAAGGGGAATGGTATGCCGAGCAACACAGGATTCCAACCTTTCATCACGTCGAGCTGTACGTTCGTTGCGCCGTCGTAATAGTCGTTGTATTTCTTGATGCCACCGTCGGTGATTGTGAACTCCGTTGACTCGCCAACAAAGGCATACTTTATCTTCATCAGATTGGCCACATCAGCCTGAATGCCACCCGAACAGTCGAGGCTTATCTCGTCAAAGAGCCAGTCGCTCTTTGCCGTAAGCATGGCGCAGATATTGTCTGAGCCCGGAATCTGCAGCAGCTTGAGCGTAACACCCGAACCGTCCTGACCTTCTCTTACAGGCACAACACCCTGCAATTTGCCGTCACGATAGAATCCGATGGAGAAAGCCTTGATGACGTCGAGGCTTAGCACACTGCTTCCCGAACCTGCCACAATAGCATATCCAGCTACAGTGCCCTTGGTGTAATAGTTCTGCATGTCCTTTACGCTCACCATAGGGTCAACGGTAACACCGGCTTTCACCACGGCATTCACCTGGGCATAGTTGTCGAGGTCTTCGTCCGTTAGTGCACCGAGTTCCTTCGCCCAGCTGCCTACGCCCACCACGCCAATGAGCTTGTTGACGGTGCATTCCTCGCCAGTCAAGGCACGTCGGTTGCGCAGTCGGCGGAACGTCATGTTGCCGTATTTCGGATCATTGTCGAACTTCACATAGCCTTCCTTCTCCTTATCATCAGGGAGGTCGACCCAATTATTGGTCCAGATGGGCTTGCTGCAGTTCACGAACGAATCGCGTACGGCAGCACTCTCAAAGTACGGACTGGTATTGTCGTCCTGCGGCTGTGCAGCCTGCATCGTTGCAGGCAAGCCCAGCACCAACGCCAACACCATATATATATATCGTATAACAATAGAATGATGTTTCATAGTTCTGCGATTTTCATTTATGGTTGTAATGAGGGGTGTGGTCTTAGTCCAAACGGTGTGACTTGTTCAACAGCAGTTCCTGGTCGGTGTATGTCAATACATATTTGTGATTGCGGCGGAGATAGAACACGTCGTTGAGAGCGTCCACCTCAATCACACCCGTTGCTGTTTCAGACGACACAACGTCCTTTGCCTTTATCTGACCATTCAATATCCAGGGGGCGTTACTGAATATCACTCTTACTGCGAGATGAGTTTTGGCAGGCAGCAGATACGCCTTGAGCTTTACTGTTTTGCCCTCTTCCTCAAACTTCTGGCATGCTATGGCTGTGTAAGTACCAAGTTTCACATTCTTATCTACATATTTCTTAACCGGCTCGCTGCCCTCCTTGAAGTCGTCGTAGCTTGTCAGCCTGGTCTTTGTAAGCACATTGTCGGCAAGCAGGCAGTACCATTGGGTTTTAGCTGTTATACTATGATGCTTCGACACGATGTTCACTTCCACTTCAGCCATACCTCTATACAGTGTGCCGGTGAGAGTTGTCTGGGCTATTCCGTCCACTACATACTTGTCATAGCCTATAACGGGATTCTTGTTGGTATCGCTTGCCGCATATATGGTGCCATAGAACAACTGCGGGATTACAGTAAGGCGACGGCTCAAGCAATCTGCATTGGTGGCACCTCTAATACCCGGCCACAGATAATGTCCCCAACTGTTGGTATCATCTTTTCCTGTATTAGGATTAAGATAATCCTTAAACTTTGCACAGAAGTCCTCATAGGTGGTGCCTGTGCCTACATTGAGCATGCCGTCGTATATCACTTTATTATCTCCGTACTGCGGATAAGGCAGAACCTCATCCTTGTCATAGGCTATGGCAACAATGCGATACTCAAAACCCTGACTCAATCCGAACTGTCCCGTTACCACACGATGCTTGTGCGTGGCATTAGGATAGAAGCCGTCGGTGCGGTCTTCGTCGGTAAATGCGGTCAGAGTCATGTCGTTTCGTGGGTCGTACTCGAATGGCGAGAGTCCGTCGCCGCCGTCTGCCTGACCATTTGCGTCGTCATCTTTGGCTGTGGCTCTACGGCGGAAGGCTATCACTCTCACGGCATTAATGCTCTGCGACTCGGTGTATCCGTTGTCGGTTGAGCCTGGTGTCGAACCTATTCCGGGAGGCAAAGCACGCGTGTCGTCATCAGACTGTTCTTCCTCACCATATCCCCCCAATGCTATCTTGATGGGGATTTGAGTCACCACTTCATTGGTTTGTCCCGTATTGGCATTGCCAGCATCGTCCAACAGTCTGTCATCACTTGTACATCCAGCCGCCAAAGCAATCAGAAGGCATAACGCAGCAGCAATGCTTGTGTAGTGTATGCTAAATAGAGATTTCTGCATATCGGTTATATCGTATTACTCGGTTTCAAATTCGTGTTTCTTCTCGAAGGCAGGTTCCAAGTCGATGGTCATATCTATCATCGTCGGCTGATAATTCTTATTCAAGTCAAACGGCTCGTTGGCTTGAGAAGTCTTTATGCCTAAGCTGTACAGATGGTTTGCCTCGATGGGGAAAAGGATTCGTTCGGTATTCATATCCTTTATATTGTCGTATCGGTGATGACCTGCATTGTCGCTGTAGTGCAACATGAATGTCACCTTCGATTTGTCGTAATTCTTGCTCTGAAGCATATATTCCACGGGCGTAGGAAGCATGAAGTTGCTCACCATATAGCTGTTGGCCAGCCATCCTTTGTCCGTATCTTCGGGGCGGGTGAACACTTTCTTAGTGTCGTCCTTACTCCATCCGTTGGCTTGCGTAAGTTCGATAACGCCCAATGTAAGGTATCCCGTAGCGCTTGCAATCTTGTTTACGAGGTTGTCGGCATCGTTTGGAGCAATCTTTCCGTTGACCATTGTTGTGCCTTCTATGCCTGTCACCTCTATCGAGAGTTTGGTTGGGGTGAACGATACGGGTGTGGTGAGGTCTTGGGTGTTGTCGTCCACCACAGTTGGAATGTTCGTTACATACATTATCATACCCGCAACGTTGCGTGTTGCGGTAAGTATGCAGTTGAAATGCTGTGCTCCCTGCTCTACGAGGATTGGATTGTCTGCCTTTGTTTTCTGGTCTTGCAGACGGCCCGAGAAAAACTCCGTGCAATTGAGCACTCCCAATTTGGCGCTATTGACGGCTGCATCGGTGAGGGCAATCTTCACATCCTGCAATGCTGTGGAGCCGTCCGTGAGTCTTATCTCATCCAGTTTGCGCTCGGCAGGAGCCATATACTTGTCGTCTCGGCCTACAGCCAGAAACTGATAGTAGTAGTTGTTGGGGAGATATGGGGTGATTTCGTATGAATATTGTTGGGGCTTGTTGCCGTGTTGGTATGAGTAATAAGGCTCCTTATTGTCGAAAGCGGTTACAGAGTAATAGCCTTTGTTGGCGGCCTTAAGGTCGTCAGGAACGTAATAGGTGAATGTTTCTTCGGTGGTATTCTTCTTGTCTTTAGGACAACGGAATACATATATGCGCATATCATTCACTTGCTGTGCACCTTCCCATGTGGTCAGGTCCCTCGACACGACGCCTCCGCTCACACCCACTTTCATCTCCACAGTCACGGCACGCGTGCCGTCAGTGAGAGGCGGAAACGCTTCGTCGCTTGCATTGCAGCTTGCCAATATGGTGGTGGCAAGACAAACGTAAAAACTGTTTATAACTGATTTTCTAATCATATCTTTCATTGGATGGGGCGTAAGAGCAAAAGATGTGTTTATGTTTAAAGTAAAAAGAACACTCCCGAAAGCCCAGAAAGACTTCCGGGAGTGTTCTCGGATTTATAATGATTGATATTATTCGATACCCATCTGGTGGATTGTCTCCCAGTTGTCGTTAACCTTCAGTACGAGGTTCTGACCCTTTGAAAGGTCCTCAGGCTCGTCTGTGCCAGGTTTCGGTTTATCAGGATCTGGATCGGGTGTAGGATCTGGATTTGGATCCGGCTTGCCCGGCTCAGGCTTAGTGTTCTGATTTACCTTCACACCGAGGTTGTACATGTGGTTACGAACTACGTTGAAGACAGAAGCGCTCTCGTCTGTCAATCCAAGGTCAGCGTTACTGTTTGCATCAGGAATAGTTACGTTCCATACCTTGATGATATGTCCATCCTCTGCCAACAGCTGAAGCTCCATTGTGTTCTTGCCATCTGTATAAGCGAAAGGAATGATGAAGTTGCTTGCAAATACAGAACCCTTGAGCATACCAGCATGGATGTTTCCAGGACGAGTCCAAGCAGTATTATCCTTCTGGTAATCCTCATATCCCAAGAAACCGTTCTTATCAACGTCACCATGCGGGAACCACTTTGTAAGGTCTATGCTATACAGTACATAAGCATCACCGCCATCGCTGAACTTAACGCCAGTTTCAGTTGCAGCAGGAACAGAGCCATTGACTACATACTTCAAGTTCTGCTTAAATTCAGTGAAGTTGCTATTGAAATCATTGAATATAAGCTTAGTGTTCTTTGAACGCATAACGAGACGCAGAGTCTTAGCTGCGACGCCGTCGATATGTGCAGGAATGTTGGTGAAATAGCCGAAGCCACCAGCTACCTGACGACGCAAAGTTACGGCAGCACCAATCTCACCTGTAGCCTTATTTGACACATTCAACTTATCATCAATTTTAAGATCAGCGTCACCAGCAAACACTTCCTCTGCATCATTGGTAGCAGCATTCAAAGTGGCTGTGATGTCGGTGTAAGTCTGCCCCTTAAGAGACTTTTCACCCTTAACATCCTGTACGAAATTATAGTCGGTGTTATCGCTATAACCTACAGCAACTATCTTGTAGTCGCCTGCTGTCTTAATCTTATCCTCACCCTTCAAAGTGATGGTAAGACGACGGCCATGACCGCCTGTGGTATACTCAAGGCTCTTCTTCCAGTCCAAAGACTTCTGGCTGTCATAAACGATTTCTTTTGTGTCAGCCTTGTAAACCAATACGCGAACGTTCTCAATAGACTGCAATGCTGCTGACGAATAGAGCGGACGGCCGGCGCGTGTCTGCAGACCATCGCCGCCACTTGTCACCTGCAACACAATCTGCTGCGCTGCGTCGTTCTGTGCTACGCCGCCCTCGAGAGCGTCGTCGCTACCACATGCACTGAACAGGAATGTACCTGCTGCGAGTGCAAGAATCATACTTTTTTTCATAACTTAATTTTTTAGTTTATGATTGTAATTAATCCAATATCATTCCGTGTATCTCCTCCCAGTTATCGTTCACCTTAATATATATGGTGAACTTGTCAGCATCGGGATTAAACACATACTTCAACATCGTTATACGATTGCGCTCCATGTTTATATTCACGTCGGCGGGCTTCGGAAGGAGCATGTCAGAGGCGCTGTCATTCTTGGTGAAGCTGACGTTCACGAGCGATGCGCCACTGCCAACGGACGGAGCCATAATGCTGCTCATCCTTACCTTCTGGTCCGCCGTAACGGCAGACGTGCTGCTGACGTGTGTCTCGCCGGAGTAGACGAAGTCAGAGTTTACCTTTCCGAACAGTCTGTCCACGTCCGTCGTCATCTGGCAGATGCCCTGCGGCAGTCCCTCCGCCTCAACGATGAGCTTGCCCTTCGTGCGTTCCATCTCCACCGTGTAGTCATAGCGGTATGCGTCATACACGAGGGTGTCGTTCACGAGATATATGTCGTCTCCTCCGACATTATCAGGATGAAGTGCCAAGGCGGTGCGGTCTTCGCTGAGGCTTGTCATGTCTTTCATTCCTCCCCACACTGTCAGCACGTATGTGCCGTGCGGTAGGCAAGGGCAGAACTCCACGGGAACGGTCTTGCCGTCGCCTTCCACACTGAACACGCCCTGCTCTTCCATCACCTCGCCTGTCTTGGCATCGCGCAACATATAGAATAATGTAGGCACATACTCGCGGAAAGCGAGGTCTTCGGAGCGGCGTTCTTCGGATGTGGCTTTGTCCACGTTGAAGTAGTTCTTGTCCTTCACAGCAATGTTGACCTGTAGCGGCGGACAATCCTCTATCTCGTCCCTGATGCACGATGTGAGTGCGGGGGCAAGCAACAGAATGAGCAGAATGCTTTTAAGCGATATTTTCATATTATCGTATGTCCATTATGTTATCGGTTGATGACAGCACGGAAGCGCTCGTCATCCTTATAGCCATAGAAGTCGGGCTCGTCCACAGCCCTCATGCGCAGCTTCTCGTCCTCGCATGCCTTGGCGACGTGGAGGAAGAAGGCGTCATGCTCCTTGAAGCGTGCTGCCACCATGGCCCTCACATATTCAGCCACGGGCGTCGCAGCCTTCACGCCGTTCATGATGTCGCGGGCTTCGCCGTTGCGATTGACGCTGAGCGCCACCACAGCCGCATTGACGTCAGCGTAAGGACGTAGCAGGTCGTAAGCCTCATTGAGGCGGCGCTGCTTGGCCTTTATCAGTCCGAGGTTATATCGTGCTTCGGGCAGATTGACGTCCTGCAGGAGTTCCACGGCACGCTCATAGTCGCCGGCGTATACGTAGCTTGCCGCGAGCGTGTTAAGCTGTTCGGGCGTATGCTCCTTCTGGCTGTCTATCACGCGCTGCGCCTCCTCGGTATTACCCTCGCGGAGGTAAAGCACGGCAAGGTTGTTGGCTCCAATAGCCGACTGCGGAAAATACTTCATCAGCGTCAGATAAACCTCCTTACGCTGATCATGGTTCTTGGCAAGTGTTGCCACGCGGAGCAGCTCGTCCTCATTGAAAGCGTCTGGACGCTTCTCATACATCTGAAGTAGTTCGGCGTCGGTGGTGAAACTGCGTATCATATATGTATAGACATACTCCACCTTACGGTCTTTCTGCAAATACTTGGCGCGGATGTCTTTCCAGCAGTCCATTTGGCGGATATAGCGTTCTGCCACGTCATCGTTCTGGTCAGCGTAGCGGACAAGGATTTCCTTCAGCTTGGAAACGTCGGGATGGCCGTCAGCCGTCATTGCGTCAAGCACGGGCTGCCATCCCTCAGGACGCGACCCCACCTTTATGGTCTTCTGCAGCTTCGGGCTGATGCCCAGACGATTTACCAGCCAGTTCTTGGCAGAGTTGGCACGATTGCGCGAGAGCGGCGTGTTGAACGACAGCGGTCCGTCGGCGGATGCCATACCGAAGATTTTCAATGACGTGAGCGTCGCAAGCGTATCGCTGAGCACCGGCGACAGCTTAGCCACCATCTCCTCCAGCTCTCGGCGGTTGTTGCCCATCGTAAGGTTGATGTCGTGCTTGTTGATGACAAACTGGAGGTTTGCCACTCCCCTGCCCTCCATCACCTTGGGACGAATCCTGAATTCAGGCTCTATCCACGACAGCTCCAGCTCTTTCTTCACGTCGATGAGCGTCACGGGCGTAGTGATGGTTGCCACGTCTATGGTGTCGATGCCAGTACACTCGCCGCATCCGTCCGTGGAGACGACAGCCTTGACACGTGCATGACTGATATCCCCGGCGAGCTGCACAGACTCCGAATAAGGCACATCCATAGGCTGCGACGTGCGTTCTGCCTTCACGATGCGTCCTTCATAAATGTCCTGCTTGCCTTCCAGTACGCGCTGGCGTTCCGCCTTCTTGCTGTATATGGGGGAATAAACGGCTATCGGCATAAACTCGTCCACCACCGAGTCGCCCGTCATAATCTGCGGCGTGATGACAATGCGGCTGCGCTTCGAGAAATAATGCCCCGGCACATGGAACGTTACGTCCAGCTGTGCCCTGTTGGCAGAATCGGGAGTCAGCGCATAAGGCGCGGGCGTGACGGTAATCACCTTTCCCGTTTTATGCGTGGCACATCCCGTCATCATCATCAGTCCGGCTGTAGCGGAGAGTATTGTTATATGTTTGATGTTCTGTTTCATTAAGAGCAATGTTATTTTTAGAAGAAGTAAATCAGCGACAGGGCAGCCTTTGTCGGCCCCACATAGTCTTTATGTTTACGCTCGTAGCTTTTAAGGCAAGGTATGCAGTCGCTTTCCTTATACCACAGATGGGCATATCCCAATCCCACTTCCGCTTCCAGATTGAAGTGTGGCGAGAGCATCCAGTCGTAGCCATAGCTGATGCCCCCTCCTGCCAGATAGCCGTCACGACGACGGTTGGCAAGTGTGCTGTAGAACTGTGCCGCGTGAGCATGAACACCAATAAAGTGGCCCTCAAACTTCTCGCACAACCAGTATTTAGCTTCGGGCTGCACCAGCCAGAAACGCAGCTTCTTGTTGTCCTTGAACGTCCAAGGATTGTATGCCCCGGCCAGCTCTATGGTCACCTTGCGTGACAAGCCAACTTCCACACCGGCATTCATCGTGGTGGTCATCCAATAAAGCCCGTTGGTCTTTACTGCCACGTCCTGCGCAGCGGCTTTCTGAAAAAAGCCCGCAGAGAGGAACAGCATCGGTAATAAAATTCTCAGACTCATTAATTATTAAAAATTCTATTGTTGTATATAATCGTTATCACTTATGTGCATGTGTCTACACACAGTCTTTCTCATTATAAGTTATCTCATATAAAGAAAGAGTCATTATTCTGATTTCGGCTGCAAAATTACAACGAATAAAAAACAATCGTCATATTCTGATGCTACGCTCATCAATCATACGGCTACGAATAATGCTCATTAAAAAAAACAAATGTCAAATTCTGAAAATTCCTTATTAAAACGGGGGTGTAGTAGAAAACTTTTTGTAACTTTGCAGGGTCATAAAGCCTGTTTCTATGTTAGAGATGGGCTGTTATTATATATGTGCATAAAAAGAAAGCACACAATATCAACTACTTATAGAGATAATTCAAAACTACAACGTGCTACTCAAATTATAAACGAAAGATGAATAGCGAGTCGAAACAAACCGATAATGATTATTTAAATATGTTCCATATTGAGCGCCTGGCCAAGGACCAGACGGTCAGTTATTACAAAATACCCTGCTCCGGACTGGTGTTTGTGCTGGAAGGGACGGTGCGTGTGTCCACTGGCGTCTACATCAAACAGACCGTGGGGGGGGGGAAAAAAATGTGTTCGTGGCACACGAACGCGACAACGTATTGATACGCGGTATTGACGATGCCTTGATTCTGTATTGTTTATTCAATTCGTCAATGGCTTTATGCAATGGACTCTCGCTCAAGGCTTCTGACGATGCACAGATTAAGAAAGTACGCCATCGTCCCAAGGATGAGTTGCCCACGCTGCCCATACCTAAGCTGCTGATGATGGAATTGGAACTTACACGTAAGGAACTGGAAAGCAATCTGCTGGACATACACTTCATGGAGTTCAAGCGATACATCATACTGATGATGCTCCGCAGGCTGTTCCATCGTGACGATCTCATCTATATGTTCAGATATAAGCCCGGCGAGGACTTCGAGTTCCGTGAGCTGGTGTTCCGCCACTACAGCTGCGGCGTTAACGCGCAGCAGCTCGCCGCGCTCACCGGCGTCCCCATCGCCACCTTCAACCGCAAGTTCAAGAAGGCGTTCGGCATGTCCGTCATGCATTGGCTCAACACAAGGCGCAAGATAAGCATACTCATGGACCTCAAGACCACGGACATGACCATTAAGGAGATTGCCGCCAAGTATAACCTCACCCCAAACTATCTCTCCGACTTCTGCAAGAAGCACTTGGGTGACACGCCCGGCAGTTTTAGAGAAAAAGACTGAAAGCCTTACTTTTCATGCTGCGAGGTATAATCTGCTTAGCTACATAGGGCAGACAAGCAATTCTATATTCTGACGCACCGCCGTCCGACACAATATTTGCATTTCTAACGCTCAATACTCCTCGTTCAGCGCACAACAAAATCTTTGATGCGAAATTCTTGAGTTTTGAGCGTGCAGCGATAGTGTGCTGACATACAGCTGATTATGCTGCTGAGAAGAGAAGTGTGCAATGAATGACGGAGCAAAAAAGCATCATTGGGCTGCAATAGCGCCACTTTTACACTGCAATAGTGCCACTTTTATCATGCAATAGCGCCACTTTTACACTCTAATAGTGGCACTATTGCAGTGTAAAAGTGGCGCTAATGTTAAGTTCGGGTGCTGTTTGCACAGCAAAACACCGTAAAAACAGCAAACCGGAACTCTAAAATCAATTTTTATTTTGTAACAGCTTTTTACCATTTGTACGATATTTGCATGGCGGTTACCTTATTATTACCTAAATGTTTATCATGCCTTAGGCTCTTTGTGATAAAGAGGAGAAGCCCAGGAAGTCATTTGCTTTATTGCTGTCTGTATTTCTACGGGGAAATTATCCATGCAAGCCTTGTATCCAGAAGCAACTTTACGGTTGTTAACGTATAGGGTGTATTCAACGATACTGATTTTATCCAAAAGTCAAGGCTAACGATAAAAAATCGGTCATTAGAAACTTGGCAAATGCAAATTTCAAATGACCGAAATCTCTTTTATAATCCAATCTTCACACTTCCTCCTGCCATTATCCACAGACCCGGCTGGCGAACTCCGCCGAGGTCATAATAACGGTGGTTGGTGATGTTGTCTGCCTTTACATACAGGCTGTATGTGGGGGCGGTCCACTGCAACTTGCAGTCCACCTTTGTGTATGGCTCGTAATGATTCATGCGCTCCTGCCAGCGTACTGCCCATGAAGCGGAAAGGCGACTCCAGATGCGATGGTCGAGCTGGAAGGTGGCTTTGTGGCGCAAATACTCCAAGGCGTAGAGCGAGCGATAGACGGGCTGCTCGGTGGTGTGGCGCTGGTGGATGCGGGCATAGCCAGCCTTTATACGCGTGACGAACGACCCCGGAATAAGCTCCGTCATGTTGAGCGTGGCGTCAACGGAATAACCCATGTTGTCAAGCTTGCCGATGTTCATGGCATGATACTTACGGCTCTCCTCCGTCTCGTACACCCAGTCGATGATGTCGTTGCCCTTCGAATAGAAGCCGCTTACGACAGCCTCAACGCCGCGGGTGCGGAAGCGGGTGCCAGCCTTGAAGGTGGAGGTGCGCTCGGGACGCAGACCGGTGTCGCCCTGCTGCACGGAATTGCTTGTGTAAAGGTCGGTGTATGTGGGCACGCGGAGCGCCTTGTTCCATGAAGCATAAAACTTCCACATCTCGTTGGGACGATAACTGAGGTCAACACCGGGATAGAAGCGGAAGTCGCCGTCCAGACCTGTGTTGCGGTTGGCAAGCACACCTGCCGAGAGGGTGAAGCCACCAAGGATTACGTTATGCTCGAGGAAGAGGCTGGTGTTGGTGCGGTCGCCACGATGGTCGTAACGGCGGTCCGTGCCATGGATGTCCTTCCATTCGTTCTCGGGAAGCAGGTCGCCGTAAGCTGTACTGAGGATATGCTCCTTGCGGATGTCCATGCCCACGGCTGTCTTGCCGAGGAGCCATGTGGCGTGAGCGTTAAGCGAGGCGCCGTAGACGTCGGTGCGATGATAGTTCTCACCGTTCTTGGCTCCCTCCTTGCCGCGTGTGAGCTGATAGTGGTCGACGTCGCGGTGCCAGTAAGCCTGCGGCGTGATGACGAGGCGCTCGTCGCCGAAGGGCTTGATGTCAGCCTGTGCAGAAGTGATGATGCGGCGCGTGGCCTCCCATTGATTATCAAACTTGGCGCTGTAGAACGTGGAAGCACCATAGTCCTGCGACGAAAGTCCGGCTTGCCAGACGAGGTCTGCGTATCTTGAAGTATAGGAGCCTGTGTAGTATGCACGGCGACGCTTGAAGTCGCTGTTCTTCGTTCCGCCGTCGCTCTGCGTATAGCCTCCGCTGAGTTTCTGGCTGACGCTGCCTGTGAGCAGGCTTACGCCGAAGTCGCCGCCGAAGGATCCGAACGAACCGCCCTCAGCCGAAAGGCGTACGCACGACTCGCGGTCGGGACGCGTGACGATGTTGATGGCTCCGTTGAAAGCCGACGATCCGAACACACGTGCCGATGCGCCCTCGAGAACCTCGATGCGCTCAATGTCAGAAAGCGAAACAGGGAAGTCGGCTGCGTTATGACCGGTCTGTGGACTTGAGATGTTTACGCCATTCAATAGAATGGTGATCTGGTCGAACGTGCCGCCGTTGATGCTGATGTCCGTCTGAACTCCAAAGCCACCGCGCTGACGGACATCCACGCCCGTGGCTAACTTCAAGAGGTCGTTTACACTCGCTGCCTCCGCACGCTGAATGTCGTCGCGTGTGATGACAGAGACGATCTTTGCCGACTGGAGAGCAGTGAGCGGCGCACGCGATCCGGTGACCAGCACCTCGTCGAGCTTCACCTCCTCATGTCCCAGAGTGTCGGCAGCTGCAGTCTGATGAACGGGCTTTGTGCTCATGCCGTCTGCCTTGGCGTAGGTCAGTGTTGCCACGCTAAGTGTGCAGATGAGCACCTCTCGTCCGATGCAGCTGAACAGCGCATAGCTACGGCGCGTGAAATGCTTGAAGCGCAGTGCCTGCATACTGTTGAATCTTTGTCTGTACATAGATTTGATTGATGAATGAAATAAAATAATTAATAAAAAAATACACCCTCCTCAATTATGGGGAGGGTGCTTTGAGGGTGCAAAGGTATAAAAAAAATACGAAAACGAGCAAAAAGTCTACAATATGTATATTGTTTCGTCTCCGCAAATATTGCGTACCTTCAGGCGCAGAGGCTTTGCGTCTGAGGTTATGGTACAGTCCCAAGGCTGTCTTGTCTTCGTGCCGTTGAGGGTCACTGTGCCCGTCTTTTCTATCTTCACTTCAGCGTCGCTATGCCACGGTGCGTCCTTTTGTGCATTGGTGCAGTCCACTGACAGCCACTCTATACACTCCAGTCCTTCGTCGCTAATCTCTATTCGCTTGAACGACGATTTCTTGCCGTCTGCCTTTTTCTTGTTATGTTGCTGTTCTCCTTTCAGATTAAACTCCAAAACCTTCTTCATGACATAGTCGCTATGGAATGTCAGCATCTTCAGCTGCCACTTTGCGAAGAGTTCTGCCTGCACCTGCGAGAGCGTCCATGTGGCTTCATCTTCAGTCACCACATCATCGAGCACCTGCTTCAGGTCGCGCAGTTCTATCTCTATGTCAGTCTGCGTGTTCTCGTCGTGTATGAACTGGCGCAGAGCCTCCACATCTTCCACGTCGATGTAATATACTATCACCTGCTTCACCTCATTGCTAAGGTCGGGCAATGCCTCACGTATAATATGATTTAGCTCTGTTTTGTCCATCACGCGGCTGCTGCTGTCAAGCAAGTTTGGCAGATAAACGGGCATCTGTCCTTTCTGACTGTCGTGTATGCTGCCAGCCCAGAATCGCTTGTCCAGACTGGTGTCCGTGTTCAGACCTGTGATAAGGCTTGCCAGCTTGTCCATTGTCTGCACAGGATTGCGGAAGAGCCTTACGCCGTCTCTCACTCTCATCATAGTGAACTCAGCTCCTGCGCTTACCAAGCGGTCGCGCGCCGTCTGGATGCTGTTGATGTTAGCGTCGCCATGAACAAACTTACGGCCGAGCTTATGGGCCACTGCTGCCGCTACACCGCTTCCTCCAAAGAAGTCAGCCACAACCATTCCTTCATTGCTGGAGGCTTTGATTATACGCTCAAGAAGAGCTTCGGGCTTTTGAGTGGAGTAATCAAGAGGCTCCTCCTTATCTGCAGGTTGAAGCATTGACAATCTCCATACGTCATCTATCGTTTTTTCATCCGTTTCTATGTAAATAACTTTGCCATTATCATCCTTTGCATTAACCAATTTTTGAGTTTCTTTATCCCAAATTCTTTTTATCTGCTTTACTGTTTCTTCTCTTTTTTCTTTTATTTGTTTATAAAAAAAGACATCAGACTTGGAATAGAAATAAATAGAATCATGATTTGAAGCAAAACGATTTACATTTCCTTGCATTTTATTGTAATAATGCCAAATTATCTCATTTCTGAAATTCTCCTCTCCGAATATCTCATCCATAAGAATCTTCACATAATGTCCGATATGATAGTCAAGGTGGACATATATGCTTGCCGTATCGCTCATTACCGCCTTAATTGCCATCAGATTCTCGTACATCCAGTTAAGATAGCGTTCCTTATCCCAAATGTCTCCATACATTTTCTCCTCGAATGCCATCATATCGCTGTTGTCGAGTTGCTGCTCAGCATCATTGATGGCTTTCTGTACAAGCGGATTGCGTCGGACGTGTATTTTCTTTGCGTAGTCTGCGCCCGAAGCGAAGGGCGGGTCGATGTAGACAAGATCCACCTCTATGCCCTTGTCCTTCAGATAGGCACATGTGGAAAGACACTCACCGTGCATGACGATGTTTCCCTCTGCATTATTGCCTACTGTCTCGCTCTCAGCCACTTCATAAATGGGCATTCCGCGCTGTATGCGACTTATCACCTTATCATTGTCCTTATAGTAGAGCATGCGTTTGGTCCGGGCAAAGCAGCCGAGACGTGCTTGTCCTTCGAGGATGTCGGGATCGTATGGTATATATCTTATTGCCATTCTGTTGCTTAATTGAAAAATTCGTTTATCATTTCTATTGTTTTCTTCACTCGCGCCTCATGACCGTCCGTGTCTTTCAGATAGAGGAAGCAGAAGCGTTGTCTTCCGTACTGCTCGTTGTTCTTGGGCACGAAGGTCTCTTCCATGAACTTCAGCCTGTCCTTAAACTTCGGTGCATAGCCTTCACCCTTGGTCTCGATGATGCAGATGCGGTCGATGTCGCCTTCCGGCGTGCGGCTCACCATAAGAAAGTCGGGCACGTACAGACCGTCGTACATCCAGTGTCCGCTTGCCGTCTTGCGATACGTGCGTATCTTGAAGTCGGTGAGCGTGTCGTCACCATTGAAGTAGTATTCGAGACGGCGGTCTTTCATCACCACCAGCAGAGCTTTTGTGAAATACTCCAGTTCGAGGGTGCTGTCAAAGCGATAAGGCAGATACTGATAAGTCTGCAGACGCTCGGGGTGAGGGTCTTTGGGCAGCTTCGACTCCAGTCCTGCCCTTGCCGCCTCCACCGCTTCTTGCGGAATGCCCGGTATCTGCTTCATGCTCTCTATCATCTCCAGGTCCTTAGGCTGAAGCTCGCCCTTTTCGGGATGTGCGTCCCAGTCTATAATCTCCTTCACGTCCTCTTCCTTAGGATACACCAAGCTCAGGTCGGCTGCGTTGAAAGGCTTGACATGTTCGAGCGACAAGATGCTTGCTTCGTCAGGCACCACTTCCTCTACGATGGTGAAGGAGCGCTTCGGCACAAAGGCTTGGCGTATCATTGAGCGAATCTGACGATGGGCATATTCTTCATTGCCATTGGTCTTGTCGTATATGGCTCTCAGACGCGCCTCATGCTCCATGAGCTGTGGCATGGAGAGCGTGCCGAACGACTCGCGCACAATAAGGTGGAGCCACCAGCTGAACGAGTGGTGCTCGTTGCTGGCAGTGTTCATCTCGTCATAGCCAGTCACCTCGCCCTCAATATCCTGTATGGTTATCAATGCCTTGTCCGTCTTGCAGAGAAGAGCAGGGTCAGCAAGGCGTGCCGCTGTGTCGGGTTGCGTATCCTTTACGATGGTACGATACTGCACACGAATCTGATAGAAACTGATGGCAGGCACTTCCTTACGTGCGAACCGCTCAATGCGTCGTGCTGGCACGGGCGGCTTGCTGCTGAAGTCGCTTAGCGTGATGTTCTGCTGCTGCTTCAGTTCCTTATTGAGCTTGTCGGCATTGGTCTTGTTGAGCCACACCAATGCCGTCTCTTGTTCTCCCCTTACCACTTGTCGCAGACAACGGCATGTGGTCTGTAGCACCATATTGTTGGGGCAGGCTTTCTCGTGCGGCAGTATCACGCCCGTAAGACTCTTACAGTCCCATCCCTCCTTGCCTATCTGCGCCAGTAACACTATGCGCACTTTGCTAAGGGACGACGAAAGCGAGGCAAACGCCGCCTCAGAGCCTTCCGGTTCGGGATGTTCCTTGTTGCCCTTATGACGGCGCAGGACGGTCTCCGCAGGATTAAGCCCATACTCCGTCACTATCTGTGCCACAAGCGGATATATAGTGGCTTCGAGTGTGGCTATCTGTCCGCAATAGACAGCGAGCTTGGCGCATGTGCCGTCAGCATATACGGTGTCCTTATACTTGTTAAGAAACTCACGCACTCCGCTCTGCACTATCTCCTCTGACGACACGTCCACGTGCTTCACTTCGGGACGCTTCAGGAAATTGTCAATGCCTTCCATAAGCGGATAGTAATACACCACGTTGCTGATGTTTGTGTTCTTAATGGTGAAGCTGCCTCCAATGACGGTCTTTTCGGCTTTGTCCAGATAAGGCGTGCCGGAGAAGCCCAAGACATTACAGAAGCTGTGGCTCGCTGTGGCCCAGTCGGTCACCACCTTACGCAGCTTGATGTCGCCGTCTGTGGCATGATGAACCTCATCTATGAATACGGCAAGATGAGGTATCTTGCCTATTACTGAGCGCAGCTCATTTGCTATCTCAATCTTCTTCATCTCCTCACGCGAGAAAGCCGACGCATCAACAGCCGACGCTTCCATGCGGTCCAGAATCACCTTCTCCGCATTAGTAAGTGCCACGATGCCCATCACTTCACGTCCATACAGATGGGTGTTGATTTTCTGCGCGTTGGGGTTGCGCACGGCATTGCTCTTGCTGGCAGACTTCTGCTCGTCGAGCACCTCAAACTGTATCAGACGCTTAAGCTTCTGAGCTTCCGTTTCCGAAAAAATCCATGACGGATTAAACTCACGGATGTTCTTCAGACTTGGTATGATGCTTGACTTCAGGGCTGAAGGGGCAAGTATGAGGAAGTTGTGTGCCCATACCGGATTGTCCGGTTCGTTCTGCGCGAAGTAAAGGTCGATGTAGATAAAGGCTGCCATCAAGAAGGTCTTGCCGGCACCCATAGGAAGAGAGAAGAGATAGTCGGTATAGGTGACGCCATAGAAGATGTCGAGCAGTGTCTGCTCATAATCTATCTCGGTGGCATGATGACGGATAAACTTCTCCAACTCGGGAGCAATCTGTCTGCCGTTCTTGTCCTTCAGGCATGAGTACTGAAAAAGGGCAAGCGCCGCCTTATTGGTCTCGAGCACATGACGTGTCTCGACCGTCAGCTCCTTTGTGCTTGTCTCCGTGTCATTGAAATATCCCTCCACAAAGAGTCGGTAGAGAGGCTTACCCTTGCAGGCTATCTTCAGATAAAGGTATGTTCTGATGGCATCAATCTGGGCATCACGCATCATACCTCGCTGCTCAATGTACTGGAGCATAGGACGTACGGTGCAATCTGCTGATTGCAACCACTCGTTACGTTTCTTTCTTATAAGTTCGTAGAACATTCTATTGTCTTTTGCGATTCTTGAATTAGCTTACAAAAGTAACGTTTTCATTTGAAAGCAAAGAATCAAACCTTACATTTATTAACTAAAAGCATCGTAAATCGATCGTAACAAGCTCACGTAACAAAAGAAGTGAGGCCTCGTCACAATCGTAACAAGACCTCACTTCATTTATGGACAGCCCACCATAGTGGCTGGATAACATTATATTAGAGAGACTGTTGGCTTTATTTACAGCCACCACAGCCCTGCTTCTGCTCTGCCTTCTTGCAATGGCCGTCACCAGTGCAGCCCTGCTTCTGAGCATTCTTCTTGCAATGGCCTTCGCCAGTGCAGTTCTGCTTCTGCTCTGCCTTCTTGCACTTCACCTCGCAGTTCTGCTCTGCCTTCTTACACTTGCCCTCGCATTTCTTGTCAGCCTTCTTGCAGCAGCCTTCCTTCTTCTCGCCCTGCTTGCAGCAGCCTTGCTTCTTATCACACTGCTCAACGGCGTTATCCACAGTGCCTAATGTCTTGACGCTCTGTGCGGATGCCGCCATAGCGGTGAGCATCATCACAAGCATTAACAATGTCTTTCTCATAATCTTTTTGCTTTTTGTTTTTACTTCTTTTCTTCTGTCCTTTTTCAGACATGGCAAAGATACAGATAAAATCAGAAAACATCACTCTGATTTAATAGAATAATATTTAATACATGTCAAAATTCCCTTTTTATCCAAAGCTTCATCAGAGGATCGTCAAATACTATTGTCGCGTCATCTATATATATCAAATCCTTCTTGAGCAACGCTTTCTTGACACTCTGAATGTTTGCGGACGACTCCAGACGATATTTCTGAATCACCTCTTTTCTGCTAAAACCTGATGTTACACCACAAGCCAATGCTTTGAGGAAGTTAAGCTGTAATTCTGTCAACTGTTCCACTTCTCTTTGGAAGAACACCTTGTTCTGCTCCAAGATGTCATCAAGCGCATCATTGATGATTTTATTTGTGACGACGCGGTCTGTCTTGTACCAGACAATCCAGGAAAGATGCTGCACGTATGACGAAAGGCTCTCCGTAAGGTTACATATCTTTTCGGCCTGGTCTTCATTAATGGTCTTACCTGTAACGTGGAACTGATGGCAGATGTATTTCGTCCAGTCTTCTGTTGAAATCTTGTTCAGGAATATCATATCCCCGAACTTATAGAACGGCATACTCTTATCGTTGAAAATGTATTCCATCAGATGCTTCTTGCTACCGAACATGCAGTACGTGGTATGTTGCTGATGCTGCCATGCTGTACGAAGTCGTTTTTGGAATGATGTGCTGTCTGCAAAGTCAGCTATCTGCTGAAACTCATCAAGACACACTACGATGCGCTTGTTTTTCTTCACAGCGAGTTTTTCGGGTAAGGCAAGAATGCTTTCAACGGTTTCCGGATTTTGGTTCCATTCAAAGGATATGGAGAAATCGTTCAGTGGATCTGACCCGAAAGAGAACTTTGGCGATATGTTGGAGAGAAAGTTCTTAGCCATCTCCACCCACTCGTCTATTTTTGACGAAGTCTGCTTGATAACCTCATTGGCGTAGTTTCTGAAAAAGTCATATTCAGACTTACACTGAAACACATCAATGAAGATAAACTTGACATCGTCAGACGATGTCTCGCTTATAACTTTCTTGACAAGAGAAGTCTTGCCCCATCGACGTGGAGAAATAAGGACAGTATTGATGCCATGAGTGAGATTGGCAGCAAGACGTTTGCTGTCCTCCACTCGGTCTGTGAAATATGCTCCTTCGGCAGCTTTGCCGAATACAAAAGGGTTTTCCATATTGTTTCTTTGTTGTGTGATGTCAGTGCAAAGATACAAAAAAATAATCATTAGTAACAAGCCTGTTAGTAATAAAGCTGTTACTAATAAATTTGTTACTAATTAGTATATCACTCATTATATACCGTAAAATTAACTTTTAATAAATACTAACGGATAAACATTCTCATTTTTTATTGTTACTTTTGCCAACAAATAAAAAACAATAAAAAACATGAAAATTATGAGGACAATTCTATCACTTGCGGCATGTGCCATAGTGGCGCTCGCTGCATGCGCACAGAGTAAGGAAGGAACAGAATATAACGTAAGCGGACAGTGTAATAACGCCGCAAAGGTGTATATCATCGAAATGGGCAGCAGACAGGCTCAAGCCATCGACAGCGCCACTGTGACGGACGGTAAGTTCAGTATGAAGGGCACGGCGGAAAAGGACGCGTTGCTCGGCATCACAGCCACGAAGAACGACTACAGCGTGTTCTTCAATGACGGCACTCCCGTAACCATCGACATGGCAACGAAGATACTGAAGGGCTCTGACCTTAACACACGCCTCAACGGATATGACCGCGAGCTGGACGCCATCTCCTCACAGACGGCTCCTCTATATATGCAATACAGCGAGGCACAGGAGGCTGGCAAGAGCAAGGAAGAGCTGGAGAAACTCGCTGCCGAACTGACGCCGAAGCTGGAAGCTCTCTCTAACCAGCTTGTGAAGCGCGTAAAGGAGATTGTGAATGAAAATAAGGACAACCTCATCCCCGCCGCTTTCATCAATAACATCGTGTACGACCTGGAATATCCTGAACTGAAGGAGGTGCTCGACCCGAAACGTGCATACGCTTCTCACCCGGCGCTCGCTGGTGCAAGACAGTATCTCGCTGCCCTTGCCAAGAAGGCGGGCATCATCGGACAGCCGTTTATCGACATCACCGAGAACGACATGGACGGCAATCCGCACAAGCTCTCCGAATATTGCGGCAAGGGCAACTACGTGCTCATCGACTTCTGGGCAAGCTGGTGCGGACCGTGCCGCGCCGAGATGCCTAACGTGAAGGCTGCGTACGACAAGTATAAGAGCAAGGGATTCAACGTAGTGGGATTGTCGTTCGACAACAGTCTGGAGAAATGGAAGAAGGCTGTGGACGACATGCAGCTCGGATGGGTGCACCTCTCTGACCTCCAGGGATGGAAGACTCTCGCAGGACAGACATACGGCATCAACTCTATCCCTGCCAGCTACCTCGTTGACCCGAGCGGCAAGATCATCGCCGCAGACCTCCGTGGCGAGAAGCTCATGGAGAAGCTGAAGGAAATCTACGGATTCTAATAAGGAATTAGGAGGTACGGCTTCGAGCCGTACCACTTAATCTATATTACACATTAATTGCTTTTAAGGCTGAGTGGTACGGCTCGAAGCCGTACCTCCTATTATTTATATAAAGGAAGGAAGAAAAAAGGACATAAATGGATAACAAGAAAGCTACACTCGAATTAGGAACCAAGCCGGTCGGCAAACTCTTAGTGCAATATGCCCTACCAGCCATCATAGCGATGACGGCATCGTCGCTCTACAACATGATAGACAGCATATTCATCGGACAGGGTTGCGGACCTCTGGCCATCAGCGGACTGGCCATAACATTCCCATTCCAGAACCTTGCAGCTGCCTTCGGAGCCGGCGTAGGAGTCGGAGCCGCGACGTGCATCTCCGTAAAACTGGGACAGAAAGACTATGCCACGGCACAACGAATCTTCGGCATCAACATCACGCTGAACCTTCTGGTGGGCATCGTCTTCAGCATCATCACGCTTTCTTTCCTCAATCCTATCCTCCTCTTCTTCGGAGCCAGCAAGGACACGCTGCCTTACGCACGCGAATACATGGAGGTGATACTCGCCGGCAACGTCATCCAGCAGATGTTCTTCGGACTGAACGCTGTGCTGCGTGCTGCCAGCAAGCCAAAGCACGCCATGGGAGCGTCCATGCTCTCCGTGCTCCTCAACGTCATCCTCGCCCCCATCTTCATCTGGCCCTTGGGCATGGGAATCCGTGGAGCCGCTTGGGCCACGGTGATATCGCAGTCGGTGGCGCTGGCTTGGCAATGCCGACTCTTCAGCAACAAGAATGAGATAATGCACTTCCGACGCGGCATCTATCGTCCGGAGTCACAAATCGTAAAGAACATCTTCGCCATTGGCATGTCGCCTTTCGCCATGAACGTGTGCGCCTGCATCGTTGTGATATTCATCAATACCGGACTGCAGAAGTACGGCGGCGACATGGCAGTGGGCGCTTACGGCATCGCCAACAAGATGGCTTTCATATTCATCATGATAAACATGGGCGTCAATCAGGGAATGTTCCCCATCACGGGATACAACTACGGTGCACGCCGATACGACCGTCTGCTCCGACTGCTCAAGTACGGACTGTGCACAGGATTCAGCATCACCACGTTCGGCTTTATCCTCGTCCACCTGTTCCCTTACCAGTGCGCACGCCTCTTCACCACCGACGCCACGCTCATAAGCATATCCATCAGAGCCATACAGATAAACATGCTCGCCTTCCCGCTCGTAGGCATTCAGATGATAACGACGGGCTTCTTCCAAGGTATCGGAAAGGCGAAGATAAGCATGCTGCTCTCGCTCTCCAGACAGATGCTATTCCTGCTGCCTCTGCTCATCGTCCTGCCACGCTTCGTAGGACTGGACGGCATCTGGATTTCGCTGCCTATTGCCGACACCACAGCGTCTATACTCGCCACTATAATCCTGATACGGTATGTGCGCAAGTTCCGCACGATGGCAAGCGCGAAGGCATAGCCCCACAATAATAAGGAACTATAACAAGAAACACCACATAATATGCAAAACGACAATATCATTATATGCATCGGACGACAGCTCGGCAGCGGCGGACACGTCGTGGCAAAGAAGATAGCGGAGGTGTTCGGGTGCAAGCTCTACGACAAGGAGATACTCAACCTTGCGGCACGCGAAAGCGGATTCTGCGAGGAATGCTTCGAGAAGAACGACGAGAAGAAGGGATTTCTGGACCTCATGTTCCATGTGCACGTGCCGTTTATCTCGGACAATGCCTTCTACGATAACGAGATGTCGCAGGAGAATCTTTTCCGCATACAGAGCGACGCCATCCGCAAGGCGGCTGAGGAAGGACCGTGCGTCTTCGTAGGACGATGCGCTGAATATGTGCTCCGCGAACACAAGAACCTTGTCAGCATCTTCATCACGGCGGACATCGATGAGCGCATAGCGCAGATACGCCAGCGCCACGACTGCACGGAAGAGGAGGCACGAAAGATAATAGAGAATCAGGAGAAGGGACGCTCATCATACTATAACTACTATACGGGCAAGACATGGGGAAAGAGCGAAAGCTATGACCTCTGCATCAACTCGTCCCGACTGGGAATGGACGGCACAACCGAACTTGCTGTCAGCTTCATAAGGAAAGCTCTGGAAAGGAAGGCTGCGGAATGAAGAAGATAGGCATTATCAGCGACACCCACTCTTTCTGGGACGACAAGTATCTGACTTACTTCGAGCCATGCGACGAGATATGGCACGCCGGCGACATCTGCTCCCCATTCCTTGCGGAGCGCCTCGCCGAGTTCAGACCTCTGCGTGCCGTCTGCGGCAACTGCGACGGCGGCGACCTCCGTATGATGTATCCGGAAGTGCTGCGCTTCAAGTGTGAGGACGTGGACGTTATGATGAAACATATCGGAGGATACCCCGGCAAGTACGACGCAAGCATCAGAAAACAGATTTACGAACGTCCGCCCAAACTCTTCATCAGCGGACATTCACATATTCTGAAGATCATGAACGACAAGGAGCTCGGACTGCTGCACATCAATCCCGGAGCGGCAGGACTGCAGGGATGGCAGAAAGAACGTACCATCGTAAGACTGACCATCGACGGCGACCAATTCAAAGACTGCGAAGTGATAACGCTCGCCGATCCGCGCAAAAACAAATAATAGAAAAACACTTTTAACACGCTAAAGAGCTATAAAGACATTATGAAAATCGGATTGTTTATTCCATGTTACGTCGATGCTTTGTATCCGGAAGTGGGAGTGGCTACCTACAAACTCCTGACAAGCCTCGGACTCGACGTAACCTACCCTCTCAAGCAGACTTGCTGCGGACAGCCAATGGCAAACGCCGGCTTTGAGAAGATGGCTACGGACATCTCACGCCACTTCGACGATCTCTTCAAGGAGTTCGACTATGTGGTGGCGCCGTCGGCATCGTGCGCAGCCTTTGTCAAGCTTTATCATCCACGACTTGCCAAAGGCAATCACGAATGCCTCACGTCAAAGAAGATTATGGACGTGGTGGAGTTTCTGCATGACGTCGTGAAACCGACAAGCCTCAAGGCTCACTTCCCGCACATCGTCAGCGTACACAACTCGTGTCACGGCGTGCGCGAACTGGGACTGTCATCGCCTTCAGAAAGACAGGTGCCGCAGTTCAACAAGATTATCGACCTTCTCCAACTCGTTGACGGCATCACCATCCGTGAGCCGGAGCGTAAGGACGAGTGCTGCGGCTTCGGAGGAATGTTCTCCGTAGAGGAGCCGGACGTGTCGAAGCGCATGGGAGAGGACAAGATTGAACGTCACATGGCTACGGGAGCGGAATACATCACCGGCCCTGACTCGTCATGCCTTATGCACATGCAGGGCATTGCAAAGAAGGAGAACAAGCCTATTAAGTTCATACACGTGGTAGAGATATTAGCAGCAGGACTATGAGCACACTACATTCCGAAGCGGCACGACGCTTCAACGACAACAGAGAAAAGACCTCTTGGCACGACGCCACCTTCTGGTCATTAAGACAAAAACGCGACAACACGGCGTCAGGGTTGCCAGAATGGGAGGAGCTGCGCGAACATGCCAGCCAGATAAAGCAGCACACCGTAACTCACTTGGCTGACTATCTGGAGGAGTTCAGCACGCAGCTGGAGAGCCGCGGCGTCATTGTGCATTGGGCTAAGGACGCAGCCGACTTCAATAACATCGTGCTCGACATACTGCAGAGTCACGGCGTAAAGAAGATGGTTAAGAGCAAATCGATGCTTACCGAGGAGTGCGCCATGAACCCGTTCCTCGAGAGTCATGGCATCGACGTCGTGGAGACCGACCTTGGCGAACGCATCCTACAACTGCTCCATCAGAAGCCGAGCCACATCGTCATGCCTGCCATACACCTCAAGAGAGAAGAGGTGGGAGAGATGTTCGAAGAGAAGGGCATAAGCAAGGAGAAAGGCAATTATGACCCGACCTATCTGACAAGATGCGCACGCGAGCATCTGCGCAACCAGTTTATGGAAGCAGGAGCAGGAATGACGGGATGTAACTTCGGTGTGGCTAATACAGGCGACATCGTAGTTTGCACCAATGAGGGCAACGCCGACATGTCAACGTCAATGCCTAAGCTGCATCTCGTGGCAATGGGAATAGAGAAGATTGTGCCCGACTATAAGTCGCTCGCCGTATTCCAGCGTCTGCTCTGCCGTTCTGCTACGGGACAGCCCACAACGGCTTACACCTCACACTTCCGTCAGGCAAGGCAGGGAGCGGAGATGCACGTCATCCTCGTGGACAACGGACGAAGCGACATCCTTGCCAACGACGAGCATTGGGAGACGCTGAAGTGCATTCGCTGCGGAGCCTGCATGAACACGTGCCCGGTATATCGCCGTTCGGGAGGCTACTCATACACTTACTTCATCCCCGGTCCCATCGGCATCAATCTCGGCATGCTGCACGATGCGCCACGCTATACCGACAACGTCAGCGCTTGCACGCTCTGCCTGTCGTGCGACAATGTATGCCCGGCTAAGGTCAATCCCGGTTCGCAGGTTTATCTGTGGAGGCAGAAGCTCGACTCGCTGCACAAGGCGAACACGATGAAGAAATGCATGTCTAAGGGAATGGAAGAACTCTTCAATCATCCCCTACTCTATTCTTCAGCCTTGCGTATGGCTCCTCTTGCCAATATCATACCGGACAGCCTGACGCACATCCGCTCACTCAATCCTTGGGGCGTGGGACACGCAATGCCGAAATTTGCAAAGGAGTCGTTCCAGACTATGTGGAAGAAAGGAAAACTGAACCATAACGAACAGAAAGAACAATGACATACAAAGACGAACTATTGGAGAAGTTGCGACGCAACACACACGAACAATATCCGATGCCTGACACACCAATAGACGGCATATCGTATGACGACACGGTAAAGCAGTTTGTGGATATTAGCATGTCGGTGGGCAGCAAGGTGGTGATGGCTAAGCCGGGCGAAAAGCTCGACGACATCGTAAGAAGCGCCTATCCGGAAGCAAAGACCATAGCCTCTAACATAGCTGAACTGACCATCGCCACCATCAATCCCGACACCGTGGCAGAGGCGCAGGACCTCAACGGCACCGATGTAGGCGTGGTGTACGGTCAGATTGGAGTGGCAGAGAACGGTTGCGTATGGATTCCGCAGGAAATGAAGGAGAAAGCCGTATGCTTCATCAGCGAGTATCTGGTCATCGTTCTCCCGAAGAGCGGCATCGTTAACAACATGCACGAGGCATACGACCGCATCTGTATGCCAAAGACCGGACTCGGCACATTCATCTCAGGACCGTCAAAGACAGCCGACATCGAGCAGGCGCTGGTAATGGGAGCGCAGGCTGCACGAGGCGTTACAGTGGTGATAAGGGAAGAATAAGAATAAAGAAAGAGAATAGGATATAAGAAAGCAGAAATCTTCTCTCGCTATACAATCAAGGGTCTATACGCCACCTGTTCATCGTGGCATATAGACCCTTGTCGTTT
>ERZ1026890.121-NODE-121-length-59498-cov-54.978349_pt1 | contig 59498 bp, 41 predicted proteins | sample MGYA00380175_ERZ1026890 | MGnify/ENA primary metagenome ERZ1026890 (study PRJEB33269, sample SAMEA4719811) | human gut metagenome | biome: human-associated habitat; feature: organic feature; material: feces | place: Cameroon | collected 2013-10 ...
AACATTATTTATAATAGGAATTGTACTGATGGCACTTTCTTCTTGTAACAACAAATGCAAGAATGTGCCTTGTCAAATTATTGTTTATGACCAAGCATCTACGACTAAAGCTTATCTCATAAGTTATAATGGAAAAGATTCTATTGAAACTATATGTGGAGGACTTTCTTTCGATATTATTAGAAGATTACACTATAATCAAAAAATCAACACTGAGGATATTTCATTTAGAGAAATTTATCTTCACAAATCTCAAAAGATAACCAGAAAGCAGAACGATAGTTTACAAACTATAATCTGCCAACTTTTATCAAATCCAACAACAGATACCATCCCGATTTTGGCAAGAGATGCTACATATCTATATATTGCATTAGAAAATCAACACACCAATCTACCTAAAGATTGTGTTAAAGATAAAAGACTCATTAAACTGTCTGAAAAACTTATAGAGTATTCACCCCTATATATCAATACTTATAGTTGGTTTTGGTTGGGGCCAGAAATAGAAGAGCAGATGATACAAGAATACAAGCAATATTTAAGAGAATTTTCTGTAATGGATTAAGGCGTAAACATACAACATAACTGAACTTTCAGGGCGTGTGGAGTTTACATGCAAAACTTGAAATAGAAATAAAAACCTCGCCAACAAAACGAAGAAAGGATAGAGCATAACACATAATTTGTGCTATACTCTATCCTTTCCTAATATCTCAACCGTGATGAAATCTTACAAATTCAAAGACGTTTAGAAATCGTTTTTGCAACTAATAGCATAAAGTTTATACGTTTTAGAATTATTAACCATAAAAAATCACACATTATAAAAGGAAAAGGGTATCTTTGCAACAAACTTAAAAATTACAGACAATGAAAAAATATATATTTATAGTAGTCTGCATACTTTTTGTGTACACTTCCCGTGCACAACAAATGGTTCCCGGTGATATACCTACCCCAAATGCTTCAAGTCTGGGTATGTATGGCAATATTCCTGTATCTTACTATACAGGTCGAATAAACATTACTATTCCTATATATGAAATGCAAGCAACAGGTCTTACATTACCTATTTATTTACAATACGATGCATCTGGAGTTTTAGTCAACAGTTTGCCCAGTTGGACAGGACACAACTGGACACTTATGGCTGGTGGAGCCATTACAAGAAGCATAGAAGGAGTAGCTGACGAATATGAGCCTATTCAACAAAGTACAATACGTCCTTTCACAAACTATTTTCACTCATATAGTCAAATACGGGAAGACATCAACAATGACCAAAAACTAACCAACAATATCGAAAATATCAGATACGACTATGCACCAGATATTTTCTATTTCAATTTTATGGGAATATCAGGCAAGTTTTTCATGGGAAATGACGGGCAATGGAAAGTTTTATCTGACAACAATATTGATGTGGTTTTTGATGTGAATAATTCTCAAAATTACATCGAACCATTTATCAATAAAATGCCAGGCAATACAACTGGCACCAAACAGCCAAAGGTAATCAAAGGCTTTACACTAAGAGATGACAAAGGGAATATTTATGAATTTGGAGGCGACAACAAATCCATAGAATACACCACTAACTTTTTCTCCCAAACAGAATATGAGAGAGTAGAAAGTTGGTATGCCACAAGTTGGTATCTCACAAAAGTCAAGGATAAGTATGGGAATGTATTGTTCACCCTAGACTACGAACGAGGAAAGTTCATCGCCCAGTTGTATAATTCTGCAGCTTCAACCTACATTTATGAAAATGCTAAAGGATTAGGACTCAAATATGGCCAAGAATATTATTCCAACAATTTTCTATTTCCATACGGAGGAAGCCTCAATGCGCCCGTATACTTGAAGCATATCACTAGCGAAAATAAAGTTGTCGTGAACTTCATATCATCAGACCTTCCGATAGCGACAAAAGACTTATATCCGAACATTAATGTCTTTATTCCTTTCGAGGAGACTGACTATAGTTCATATTACCCATATTATTATCTACAATGCGATAGAAATGATATTAAGCCCTACCAATATGATAGTAGCAACAGCAACAAATACGTAACCCCTTTAGCATCCACACGTCTCAGACAATTGGATGAGATCCAGCTATGCAATGTCGACTCCCAATATGTTTACAGAAAAATCAAGCTAAATTATTCTTACGATTCGAGGATGCATCTCACAAAATACACATTCTGTGATTTTCAAGACACAGAAGCTTATTCTTATGAATTAGAATACAATAATTACAACCTGTTACCAAAGAATTACTTATCCACAGCAGCAGATCATTGGGGATATTTTACTGGGAAAGAATATAAAGCAGGCTCTTCTAACATTTATGAGACAAGAGCACCTGTGCCGAGTAGAGCAACATTTGGCGTATTAAGAAAAATCATTTACCCCACAGGCGGATACAGCTTGCTAAGCTACGAGCAAAACGACTTTTCCCATTGCATCCATCCTGACAAAAACGGAATGTATGATACTACTAGTGTTGCAGGCGGAGTCAGAATTTTCAAAATTGAAGAATATTCCAAGAAAGGACAGCTACTAGGACAAAGGACATTTGACTACAAAAATCCTTTCACGGGGAAATCGAGCGGCGAATTATTTGCTGCTCCATGCTATTCATGGGAAAACTGGATGGCAAATATCAAATACAGTAAGGCTGTAGCCAAGCAATCCATATTCCGCTCCACCTCCATCATGCCTTTATCCAACTCATTTGGTCCACACATAGGATATAGCTATGTTACCGAAATAAATGCAGACAACTCCAAAACAAGGTATCACTACACAAATATGTCGGGAATGGAAGACGAAAGATTCATCAAGGACTTCTGCCAAGGAAAGCCTTCACCTTTTGACAGATTTACCGACAGAGGATATAAACGAGGCTGTATCCAGGACATTACTCATTTTGATGAAAACGGAAGTCTAAAAAAGAAAATAGAATATAGCTATCCGACAGAAAATCTAGAGAACAATTATGTATTGACATCAAACCTTGCCTATGTCAATAATGGTTCTTCAGCCACCTTCAGTTACTATACTGGAGGTGTATATAAGTTATTATACCCTAAATATGACGTGGTTGCCAATAAGACCGTAACATATTACGAGAACAACGACAGTATTGTAGACGTCCTGAAACTCGACAAGATAAACAAGACCATAGACATATCATATGAATACCCACATAAGGCTGAGGTCAGGCTTCTCAATTCAGAAAATACGACACGTATGGGTACAACTATCAGAAAGGACTATGGATATGGCTACACTGACGCAACTGACATGGGAAACATGATATGTTCGAACCTATTCTATTTTGAACCAATTTGGTATAAAACGTATAACAATGGCATACAATTAGGAGGAGAGCAAGTGAATTACCAACTAGTATCTGGTATGCCTGTGCCCTTAAACAAATATGTATTCCACGGTTCAAGCAAAAGAATCGCAGAACGTTATCTATCATACTACCCGAACTTCAAGCTTAAAACATACCAAAAGGTAGGTGAGCCTATAATAAAAATTGTTTGGGGAGGAAGCCACCTATATTCAAAAGATATAGGGGTGGACGCAAGCGGAAATATTCTTCCCACAACACATCATTATCTCACAACTTATAATGAATTAGAAGGAGACGAAGATATAGTTTATCCCAACGGCAAACCTATTTATCATTACTATGATTCTTTCGGAAGGCTCATAGAGATTGAAGATGAACTATTTAGACCAGTAACACGTTATTATTACAATTATGGGAAATAAGCATTACATATATATACTTGTCCTGGTATGCCTCTGCATACCAACGTCTACACTTGCACAATATAATGACCAGAACTACGTGAGGCGTGTAGACCTTCTTAAAGCATACGAGAGTGATTGCGACGAAGACCTAGGTGACGACGAACAGCTTCTTCATCGCAAGACTTGGCAATTCTACGATGACCTTGGGAGACCCACCATTCTTGCAAAAGGTGGAAAGAACCTCAACGGCACATACTCGGTCTCTATGACCGAGTATGATAAAATGGGTAGGAAGTCAAAAATATGGTCTTCTTTTGATGGAGGCGAAGACATCGAGGTAGGAACATATTCTGCATTACAAGATAAATCCAGCCTATATTTCAACGATTCCTATGGATTTTCGCAATTTGCGTACAATTCTTTTGGAGAACCAATCATCGAGACAGGACCAGGAAAGGCTTGGCATGAGAATGATAAAAAGAAAACAACTCAATACGTTGTGAACAAAGCAAACTCAATACGCAAGTTCGAAGCACCGATAAATACAATATCCTTAGTTGACGCTGGATATTATGCCGCAGGAACATTGATTGGAAAAATTACAATAGACGAAGACGGCATCAAAACTGAAACTTATAAGGATGGATTGGGAAATATCATCATGGAGAAATTGGGCATCAGCAATACCACTTATTATGTATACAATGCTAAAAACGAGCTTAGGTATGTACTTTCACCTAGTTACCAAGAAGCAGGGTACAAGGACTTATACGCATACGAATATAGATATGATGGCCATAGTAACATAGTAAAAAAAGGGTTACCTGGCTGCGAAATGGCAGCATACTGGTACAATCAAGACGATCAAATGGTATTTGAACAAGATGCTACCTTAAGAGAGCGCAACTTATATCGTTTTTTTCTATATGACGATTTTGGAAGAATGGTAATTCAAGGCGTTTGTTCCATTCCTAACAAAAGCGGCAGGACTAATCCTTGCAAATTTACAGGAGACAATAATAGTTTCTGCGATACTGGTTATGTGATTAATGAAACTAGCCAATTTACCAATCCTCAGATTGAAATCGTCAACTATTACGACAACTATGACTTTTTGGATTGTTATAACAAGCTATATCCGAGCATGAGCGATAGCTTAGTCGTTGAAGATGCATGGAACGCCAAGACTTACCTCACAGGAAGATACCAAGTGGCAAGTAATGGCAAGGGAGTTTTCTGTGTCATGTACTATGACATAAACGGCAACAACACTGACACCAAGACCATTCTCTTGGATTCTCATTTTGTATCTGTCCACCAAGACTACAACTTCACCAACAATGTCGTTACAAGTATAAAGAGTGATTATTGTATAGAAAGCGGAAAGTTGAAACACCAAATTTCAAGCAAACTCCACAACAACTATGATGAGAAGACTGGACTGCTAAAATCGACAACTTTGTCCCTACAATTAGCTAATGGACTCGTAAAGACACAGAACATACAAGAATTTAGTTACGATGGAACAGGAAAAATACAAGCATGCAAGCATGGTGGAAATGTGGGAACAACATCATACCAATATAATATAAGAGGGCAATTCTCAGATATTATCTCCAGCAGCTTTACTGAAAAATTATATTACACAGATGGATTAGGTATACCTAGATACAATGGCAACATCAGCAGCCAGCAATGGAAAACTGCTGATGAAACCATCATGCGTGGGTATAAATTTTCCTATGACAATTGCAATAGGCTAACTAACTCCATATACGCAGAGCGTGAAGATATGAGCTATCATCTCAACCGCTACAATGAAGAAATCGTTACTTACAACGCTAATGGAGCCATCAAAAAAATACGCAGACGTGGCCGTAAGGATGACGGTATATATGGAAAAATCGATGACCTTACAATCAATCTTCATGGTAATCAACTTATGTCTGTTATAGACAAGTCTGCCCCTGTAAATTCGTATGCAGCCATGGATTTCAAGGATGGAGCAGATGACACGAAGGAATACTTTTACAATGGTGTGGGAGCATTAGTTAGTGATGCTAACAAAGGCATTGCTCATATCTCATACGACAACCTCAACCATCCTCGTGAGATACAATTCACAAATGGTGGAGTCATCAGATATGTCTATGCACCAGACGGCACAAAACTGAGAGCCACATATCTAACTGCAATAGAAAACATTGTGGTTCCAATCAACACGACTTTGCCTCTCCAACCTGCACAGATATTATCAGAAGACTCCGTTGAGTATTTGGGAGATGAAGTTTATGAAAATGGAGCATTAAGCAAGTACTTGTTTACTGATGGCTACGCCTCTTTGGAAACCACAACTCCAATCTTTCATTATTTCACAAAAGACCATTTAGGCAACATACGTACTGTTGTCAATGAGCAAGGCACATTAGAGCAAGTCACCCACTACTACCCTTTCGGTGGCATCTTTGCCGATGCTGGTATCAACCAAGCACTCCAACCATACAAGTTCAATGGAAAAGAATTGGATAGAATGCATGGCTTGGATTGGTATGATTATGGGGCAAGAATGTATGATCCTGTAATTTGCACATGGACATCATATGATTCTAAGGCAAGTGAGAATGTAGGTGTAAGCCCAATGGCGTATTGCGCTAACAATCCTATAAATGCGATCGACCCTGATGGGAATGATTGGTATAAGAACGCAAACGGAATTTTGCTTTGGCAACCCAACGTAAATAGCCATACAAAACTACCTAAAAGTTTCTCTTATGTCGGGGAATTTTACACGGACATAAAAAACGGAACATTTTACAGAAATGATGGAAGTGTTTTATTCACGAATGAAACTCTTGCATATAACAGAATGTGGACACTTTCACGTAAAGTTACAAAAAGTTCATATTATCCTAGCGGAAAAGAAGAGAGTGCCTTTATCTTAAAAAATGGAAATGTTTTGATGTTGCCTGACAATTGGAATGATTCCATGACATCCAAGATGGCAGGATATTCGTTAAAAGACAAGACATTAAGCAAAGGTAAAGAATCTTATCAAGTTGTAGGTCATGTACATACACATCCCGATGGAAATGCAGACCAAGGTCCGTCACCAGAAGACTCTTCCCTTGCAAGAAGAAATCCAAAAATACCTTTCTACATTTTACAAGGCAACAATAACGTTTACGGAGTCATTTACTTCGGAAAAGAAAAGCGAGGATGGGCTAATGACAATTATCTCACAAAAGTATCAAATATACTGAGTGGTAAGATTAGCTTATTCTCCATTACAAAAAGACTCTCGTTAAAATAAACATTTAAACATCATAAGAAATGAAACATATCTTATTTATCACTATCGTTTTATCCATTTGTTTCTGTTCATGCAACAAAAACAAAAGTACTACTCGTCTTAAAGAATTAGAGGTTACAAACATCGACAAGTCCTTTTTAAATATTATAAAAGAATATGAAACAGCTTATCCTAACGATAGCAATATTGTGGTTTTCTTTAATTTAGAGTCAGATCTTTCCACATACTATGGCAATGGTATATATTTCACCATTGGAGAATTCAGCATTCCACATTTTGAAGCTAACGATATGTTCAAAAATAAGTTCTTACCATCCTTTTACTTTCTTTTAAAAAACAAAAAAGTATATGTAGTATCCTCATCAAACACAATATTACATCCCTATTATTCAAGTAAGGTTCTTGCACAAGACAAATGGCTGAACCATTTTTTTGATAAAACCAAACATACCGGATGGTTAGTCAAATATGATTATAAAAACGGATATAAAATAATCAATAAACAGTGTGACGTTTCTACAGGTGCACAAGATATACCATTTTAAAGACAAAAGACATGAACTATAAGAAAATTATCGTAACCATACTAATGATACATTTGCTTTGCCAATGTACATTGAATAATCGTCATTATGAAAGAGTGGCTACAGAATTAAATTCTTCTGACATTGACCAATCTCTTATAAATATCATAAAATTATATATAAAGAAGTATCCTAACATAGAATCTGTCGCATTATATTTCAACAATGAAATTGATGCCAATATAGCTAATAAATATGGTATAGGAACTTACTTTACTATTGGTGAACTTTATTCTGGGGGAGAGCTCAATCAAGCAAAGACGCTATCAAATATTCCATTTGAATATTTCTGTATCGGTGACAAGAGAGTTTATATTGTATCCGAAGTAAATATCCTTTTCTCGAAAGAGTATCTTAAACACCAATATGAAAAAGTCTCCCAACGCAAGTCATCAAATATAATAATACATAAAAAATGGCTAATAAAATATGAAGAAGATTGGAGCAGACATCCAGATATTAAAAGACACTATAAAATTATAAGAAACTCAGAAAAAGACAACTCATGAAAAATAGAACATTATTTATAATAGGAATTGTACTGGTAGCACTTTCTTCTTGTAACAACAAAAGCAAGAATGTGCCTCATATAAGCGATGTCAACAAAAAGAGCTATAACAGTACAATAGACTCTACAACGCTTACTCCTCAAGTAAAAAAGATTCTATCAGAGTATATCTTACAATATCCTCAATTTGAGAATCTTATTCTTGACAATGAGATTACCATCAGAATGCCCCTTCCCAACAGAGAGTCTAAAGAGTACTATTATTTAGGACCAACCTATATAGGCGAACAAATTGGGGAAAATTTGAGTTACCTGTTTCCTTCTATTTCGTTCTCGTTCCAAGGAAGAAGAATCTTCTTAAAGTCATCAATTGACAATATGACGAATCAAAAATCCATTAAAAATGATTATAAAAAACATTTGGAAATCAAAGGAATAAGAAACAACATTGGAAAATACTATTGGTTGGTATGTATTCCAAACAATCAACAAGCATATATCGTCACAAAGGATATAGAGAAAAATGAGATTCCTATTTCTAAAGAAATCCAATACTTCAAGGCTTCAACTATAAAACATACAACACATGAAAAATAGAACATTATTTATAATAGGAATTGTACTGATGGCACTTTCTTCTTGTAACAACAAAAGCAAGAATGTGCCTTGTCAAATTATTGTTTATGACGAAGCAACTTTTACTAAATCTTATCTTATAAACTATAATGGAAAAGATTCGATAGAAACCACATGTGGTGCCCTATCTTTCGATATTACTGATAAATTAGTATATAATCAGGAAATTAATATGAAAGAGGTAAAATTTAGAACTATTTATCTTCACAAATCTCAAAAGATAACCAAAAAGCAGAACGATAGTTTACAAACTATAATCTGCCAACTTTTATCAAATCCCACAACAGATACCATACCACTTTTAGTAAAGGATGCCACCTATATATATATGGGGCTTAAAAATCAGCATATAAACTTACCTAGAGGACATATAAAAGACAAAAATATAATAAATATTTCTGAAAAACTTATAGAGTATTCACCACTATATATCAATACTTATAGTTGGTTTTGGTTGGGGCCAGAAATAGAAGAGCAGATGATACAAGAATACAAGCAATATTTAAGAGAATTTTCTGTAATGGATTAAGGCGTAAACATACAACATAAGTTTAAGTTATATTATAAAATTCTTTTCAAAATAAATAAGTATGAAACATTTATTATTAATATTTTTTGCATTACTCTTTTGTCAATGTACAAACAAAAAGAACGATGCACTTTTAGAAATTAAAGAAATAGAATCGTCTTATATTGATGATTCTATCAAGGATATTATTAAGCAATACATGCAAGAGTATCCACAAGATAGCAGTATGGTCTTATTTTTTAATTTGCCAGTTGATTCTGTTCGAAATCAAGAATACGGACTTGCAGACTACTTCACTTTAGGAGAATTTGATATCCCTAGGTTTGAAGCAGAGATTTCAAAATCTTATGCTTATATACCATCATGTTATTTTGTACTAAACGGCAGAAAGATTTTCATTGTTCCAAAAAGCAATGTTCTACTAACACCCAAATTTACAAAAAATATATTTACAAGCAATCCATGGTTGAAAGATTATTTTGATTGCACAAGACATAATGCATGGCTAATTCAACACAAGATTAACCACGATAAGATCCATGAAACAAATAAAGAATATGCAGTTGTCAACAAACATGTCGAAACTCTATTAGGTATAACCATAATTGAAGAAACTGAAACTTTCCAGCAAATTCTCAAAAGAAACAAAAACGTACACAATGAAGAATAGAATTATAACTGTATTTTCGTAAGTGGTTCAAATACGGCTAGGAGCTTTTGCCCTTTTAGGGAATGTGGAGCTTACTTGCCAAAAATCTGTTAATCCATTTAAACATCATAAGAAATGAAACATATCTTATTTATCACTATCGTTTTATCCATTTGTTTCTGTTCATGCAACAAAAACAAAAGTACTACTCGTCTTAAAGAATTAGAGGTTACAAACATCGACAAGTCCTTTTTAAATATTATAAAAGAATATGAAACAGCTTATCCTAACGATAGCAATATTGTGGTTTTCTTTAATTTAGAGTCAGATCTTTCCACATACTATGGCAATGGTATATATTTCACCATTGGAGAATTCAGCATTCCACATTTTGAAGCTAACGATATGTTCAAAAATAAGTTCTTACCATCCTTTTACTTTCTTTTAAAAAACAAAAAAGTATATGTAGTATCCTCATCAAACACAATATTACATCCCTATTATTCAAGTAAGGTTCTTGCACAAGACAAATGGCTGAACCATTTTTTTGATAAAACCAAACATACCGGATGGTTAGTCAAATATGATTATAAAAACGGATATAAAATAATCAATAAACAGTGTGACGTTTCTACAGGTGCACAAGATATACCATTTTAAAGACAAAAGACATGAACTATAAGAAAATTATCGTAACCATACTAATGATACATTTGCTTTGCCAATGTACATTGAATAATCGTCATTATGAAAGAGTGGCTACAGAATTAAATTCTTCTGACATTGACCAATCTCTTATAAATATCATAAAATTATATATAAAGAAGTATCCTAACATAGAATCTGTCGCATTATATTTCAACAATGAAATTGATGCCAATATAGCTAATAAATATGGTATAGGAACTTACTTTACTATTGGTGAACTTTATTCTGGGGGAGAGCTCAATCAAGCAAAGACGCTATCAAATATTCCATTTGAATATTTCTGTATCGGTGACAAGAGAGTTTATATTGTATCCGAAGTAAATATTCTTTTCTCGAAAGAGTATATTAAACACCAATACGGAAGAGACTTACAACACCAATCATCAAATATAATAAGACATAAAAAATGGCTAATTAAATACGAAGAAGATTGGAGCAGACACCCAGATATTAAAAGACATTATAAAATTATAAGAAACTCAGAAAATGACAACTCATGAAAAATAGAACATTATTTATAATAGGAATTGTACTGATGGCGCTTTCTTCTTGTAACAACAAAAGCAAGAATGTGCCTTGTCAAATTATTGTTTATAACGAAGCATCTACGACTAAAGCTTATCTCATAAGTTATAATGGAAAAGATTCTATTGAAACTATATGTGGAGGACTTTCTTTCAATATTATTAGAAGATTACACTATAATCAAAAAATCAATATGAAAGAGGTAAGATTTAGAGGCCCAGGGGAGATTGTCCGTGGATAAGACAACCTCTCCTGAGCCAAATCATCATTGGTTAATTCTTGACGAATGGAACGCAAGGTGTTGTCATACTCACCTTTTGATGATGGGTTTAGTCAAAATTAATAATTTCACTGACACTCACGTTTAGTAACTCTGATATCTTTTTCAGAGTCAGTAAGTCTGGTTGGGTAGTGTTTGTGCACCACTTAGAGACAGTAGTTTGGTTTACTCCCAATTGTTCTGCCAACCATTTGTTGGTCTTTTTGTTTTTGACTAAGACCAATTTTAATTGATTTAAATCTTCCATCTCATCAATTTATTGATTTTAATGCAAATATAATGAATCATTTTGAGAAAGAGGTCATATTTGATGATTCTTTAACATGATATAACTAATTTGTAATCTTCAATTCACTCTCTTATGCTTCCATTCTGCTTTGCTAGGGAAAAGTGATAGATAATCCCCATTTTAGGGGCTATCTATCACACTTCTTGAAAATTGTAAATATCTATCTATTAGTGTATTATGTAATTTTATAAGCTAAATAATAATAGCAGTGATAGCAATTTCCGCAAACTTTTCTTTTTCTATGAGATAATCTCGTCTCTGTTTTTATCTTTCTTACTTTAACCAATTCCATCTTTTGCCCCAGTCTTCCATGATCTCATTGCGCCATTTCTGCTGTAGCTGGGCACCTTGGCAATTGTGCCAGTAGGTGCTTGGCTCTTGGTGGTCGGTATACCAGTTGCCGCCTTGCAACATGTAGTCAGTCTTATGAGGCTTACCAGGCCACACATTGCTGATGGTGATGGTTCCCTCTAGAGGATTGAAATCGGGCAGGGTGGTGGAGGTAATGGTGTAAGGGTGAGTGCCTGGCTTATAGGTGGAATATCTTACCATATACTTGCCCTTGCCCATGTAATAGCCTTCCCACTGCTGACGGTCGATGGTGAGCGTGATGCAAGGAGTTCCGATGGCAAGATCCTTTTTGTCAGAGCCTTTCAGCTTTGGACCCTTCAGATGAAACTCCATGATGCTATATACTGGCACGGTGTCTTGGGCGGTAGTGGTGCCCTGAAACTGAACCCTCGTGCTATGATTGAACTTTACGAAACTACCTCCCCATGATTCCTTCTCTGGGTTTGCCGGGTCTCCATCCATCATGTATAGTAGTGATGGCGTATCGCCAAGTTTCGGGTTGCCTTTATAATAATGTGCGAAATCATCGCCCATCAATCCTGCTCCCTTGATGTAATGCTCATAGTAGCCACCATTGTATTGATCCTTGTTCTTCGAGTCATAGATAAAACCACGATAGGTGGCGTTATTCTCTATAAACCAGAGCTTTGGAAAGTTACCCACAATGTAGGCATAACTGTTGATACTCCATTTTTTATTTGGTCCACCTATCCAATATATTCTGATGCGAGAGGCAATGTCAGGGGCGTCGTGTAGGGCTTGTGCCACATCTTCCAAACCTCCCCAAACGAGCACATAGAGTGGACGGCTACTTTCCTTGCGAGCACATTTCACTATCCATTCCGAGCCTTCGGTCGATTTATCGAAGCCTTGGTAAGGAGCAGCTCCATGTCTGCCCTGCTTGGTGATGGAACGGAGATAGTCGGGGGCTGGCCAATTTTTGCCATGCTGCTGGAAGATAGGGAGCTGCTGCTCGTAAAGACCTATCATTCGGAAGATTTCCTTGGTGGAACCCTTTCCGTATGATGGTGATGATACCAATCCCTCGATGTCGAACTCATTGCTGTACATCAGGAGATGAGCCATCGACTGGTTGTCGTCTGGGTCAGTACCGCCAATGTCGGTGCTGATTAGGATTCGTGGACGCTCTGGTACGGCCTTTTGAGCCAGTGCCGATGATGCCGAAAAGCATAATAGGACTAAGCCCATCCATAATTTCTTGGTTTTCATGTTGCTTTTTGATTTGTGAGTCCACTTAAAAAAGCGGGTTCTATTTAAATTAAACAATATTGGGCAGTTATATTCTGCCCTTGGCGTTAACTAACTCTGGCGAATAGTTAGTGTTCATTTGTTGGTCAAACAACTTTAGCACGCATACAGCCTTAAAAATGCCTCAAAATGGGGCTATTCGCTCTTTGAATCACTTATTTTGCAATTTGGAGACTTAATTTGTTGTCAAACCAGAAAAGACGGCGCATGTTCATCCAAGCGCATCTTGCAATTGCTTGCAAGCCGTGCTTAAAGAGTGTACGGTATCTGGTCTTGTTGTTTCTTGTATGGAAGCTATACTGGAACATGGCTGCTTCTACGTTGTTGCGTTTCTTCCGTTCTTCAAACGGTATGGACTCAACTTTGCGTCTGACCTCAGCCTTGCCCACATGCTCCTTCTTGAAATACCTATATGACTTCTTGCCATCGGTGTTCTCAAGGACAATCTTCCATTCATCCGGTTTTACTTGGATTGCAGTCTTGATTTCTCCTGTGGTCTTGTCCGTGACTTCTAATGTCTGGTCATCCTTTAGGTTCAGGTCAAAACGTGAAGGCTTTCCCTGCAAACCACCTGAGATAATATTGATTTTGTCCTTGGCAAATTCTCGATTCTTCTCGCTTTGGTAAGCACCATCGACATAGGCGTTTTCCACATCGTCGCCTGTTACCTTCTCGGTTTCCTTTACGGCTTCCTCGAAGAAATCATTATCGGCAGCAGTGGCTCCCTTCACCTTTACGTCTGTTATCAGACTTGGTTTGCCATTCTCTGGTACAGTCTCTGTGATGTTGGTAACAATTATTTGTTTGAGACCCCAAAGGTACAAAAAAACTCCAGATTACAAAATGTCAAAGAACGAATGTATGTTAAACTTTTAACGAGGACACTTTTTCAAGTGGACTCATCATTCTATTTAGTAGAACAGCCAATCAATCGCCTTGTCGGCACCTGAGAGACCGGCATCACGAGCGGTAACCTTATCGCCCGTAGCACCGAGCACAAGCAGGAAGCCCTTTGGCAAGAGCAGGGTATGCTTGCCGGCAGCAAACTCATACTTGTGGATGTTCACCTGTGGCATGCCGTCGATGCGGATGGCACTGGTGAGCTGTGGCTCTGCCTGACCGTAATCGTTGGCTGTAGCATCGGTCTCCAACTTTGGAGCCTTGGCATATTTCATCTGGTCATCACGGAAATAACCTATCAAGAGCTGCACAGGCTTCTTGGTGGTGAAAGTGAGCGAGGTAGACTCGCTACGCTGCTTGCTGCTGTTCATTACGTAAGCATTCATACCAGCCAACTCAGGAGCAAAATCGGTTACTACACTATCCAAATCGTTGAAGAGCTTGACACCCTTGGCTATTTTCACCATCTTGAAGTTTGCCTCGCCGTTGATATTCTCCATCTGGAAAGCACCCTTCTGCTGGGTTGCATCCTTCAAAGGCTTGATATCCTCTGCCTTCATCTTGTAAGTACCCGCAGCCTGAGCCTTGAGCATGGCGATATTCTTCTTCAGATTCGCCAGTTCCTGCTCATATTTCGGCAAGAGTTCACTCCAATGCTTCATGTTGCCGCCATCACCTCCGATAGGAATGCGGCGCTGGGCGGTCTGCATCGAATTGGCATAGAGATAGGTATCCTTGGTGAGATCTACCAGCTGACGGTAATATTCCAGACTCTTTTCGAGCAGCGGAACGGCAGCATCCAGTTCCTTGATATCCTTACCCCACTTATAGTTGAGCACGTGCTGAGCCGCCTTCACCTTCCAGCCGAAAGCATAGGCAAAGGCACGGTAGCAATGCATATCGTTCTGAAGACGACGGAACTCATCCTTATTGCCGGTTACACGACTCGCTACGGCATCGATGGCAGCCACAGCCTTGTCGCCGTGAGCCTCGGTCTGAACTACGATATCGAGTGGCAACTCACCCACATGAGGCTGATGCTTCCACTCCTTCTCTACATATTCGATGAGTTTCTCGCCCTCAGGACCGCAACTCTCGTAGAAACCAGGATAGATGGTGTACTTATATGGATTCACCAGCTGACTCATGAACATGCCCAGGAGCAGCGTCTGGCGGTTGCCCTCTGTAATACCGAAACGGCGGAGAAGCTTAGGCGCAATCTCGCCACTCTCATCGTATGCCTTGCGGATGCTGTCAGCAACAGCGGCATCAGAAGCATAGTAATCAGCAAGCACCTTATCCCAGTAATTACCCTCGGCAGCTACATCGCGACGGCAGTTCCAGGCATATCTTCCCCATGTCTTATACCACATCCAGTCGCGGTCCAACTGCTTCTCCCGCTGTCCGCCTGGCAATTTATCTGCCGTATAAGGCCAATCCCAGTAACTAGCCTGCGGATAGAGATGTAGGGCATTGGCATGATGAACATCGTGCATCGCCGTTACCGCCTTCTGAACGAAAGAAGGAGATGACCAGCGGAATGGTTCGAGATTGGCAAGGATATGGACGTTGCTGATATGGGTAGAACCCAGGGCTGCCAAATCGGTATGAATCTTGGTCCAAGGACCGCGAGGCTGATAAGTGGTCAACGACTCGCCATTATACTTATGCATCGTATAGAGGTTCTTGTAGAGAGGCAGCGCTGCCTCCATCACCATCTTGCAGTCGGTATCGTGGGCACGGAGCAGAACTGGCGGTTCGTCGGTTCTGCCCAAAGCTTTCAAGCCGTCCTTGACACCCGGAATGATGGTCTTGGTCATCCATTCCACATCATCCTCGTAGGTATTCATCGCCTCACCGAGACAGACGAGCAAGCCTACATTCGGATATTTCTCGATGAAGGCAGCTACCGACTTGCGGGTATAATCGCTGATGAGCGGAGTGATAGGACGGTGACGGTCCTGCGTCTTCAAGCCATAATGATCGGCAAAAGGCTTGGAGAGGATGATGTTGTAGAACATCTGAATGACGAAGATGCCACGGCGGTCAGCCTCCCTGGTCAGGAACGAGAACATCTCTTCGTTCTTCTTGAAGGTAGCCTCATCCACCTCAAGGGCGAAAGGATAATCCTTCAGTTTGACGAGCGAAGCAAAAGGGTGACCATTCCAGAGATAGAGCGAATTCATCTTGTTGTCTACGAGCATATCGAGATACTGAATCCACTGTTCCTTGTCATAGAACCAAGGGAAGTTCTCCGGGGTATAAGGGTATTCGTAAACCTGATGGCCCGGCAGATAAACGGTCTTCTGCAAGCCTACGCAGGCACCACGGAGTACCATTTCAGGTGCATCCTCCTGCTTCAGCGGCACATTGAGAGAGCCATGCTGAGCCACGTATTCAGCGATTTCGTTACAGCCGTAGATGACACCCGAGCCGTCATTTCCCTGCAACTGGATTTTCTTTCCCTTGCGGGTCCATGAGAATCCTTCCTTCTTCAGTCCGGCAGTATCCTTGGCTTGCGAGAGCGAAATGCGATATTCGCCCTTCTTGCCGTTCACCACAGTAGGGAAGCCCAGGCTATTGAGCTTGTTCTGCAGGTATTCAGCAGCATACTGTTCCCGATTAGAAGCCGTCTTTTCGGTCAGGATATTCACTTTCTGGGCAAAGGATACAGATGGAATCAGCACGAGGGCTGCCATCACAAAAATCTTTTGTACTTTTATCATTGTCTTAGTCTTTGTTTTATAAATAAAGACGCAGTTTCCTTCTTTTTGTAATCAATGAAAGAATATTCGTTTGGGGACCTAAAACAATAAAAGAGGATGAATCATGTATTTATGACACATCCTCTTTTATTTTTCTATTTTCTTATTTTATCTTTTTCAAATCCACTTCCTTATACGCCACTCTCTGGCGGCGCCAGGTGTAGATGCAATGCAGTTTGCCATCCTTTCCCTCGATGATGCCTGGATAGGAATACTGGTTGATAGGACTATCCTCCAGGGTGAGGAGATGACGCCAATGGGTGCCATCTTCGCTGATGGCAAGACTCAATGGCGTGCGAGGTCCCTTCTTGGTTCCCGGCAACGTCTCGAAATTGTTGTAGATGAGCACGTGTCTGCCATCCTTCAGGGTGACGGCATCCGTACCGCTCTGGTTGTTCTCGATGTCGAGCAGGGTAACCGGAGTCCAGGTATCACCACCATCGCTACTGAAACTGGTGGCAAGCTTGGCATTATGAGTACGCATCAGAACCTGCAATCTGCCATCCTTCAACTTCAGGATAGATGGCTGGATGCTGTAGATATATCTCGCCTTCTCACCCTCCTTGTAGATAGGATGCTGCATATCCAACGTAGCCGAATCCACATCATCGGTACGAGGTTTCAGTTCGGCATCTACCGGACCCACATACTTCCACTTTTTGGTCTTCAAGTCGAGAATCTCCACATGGAATCGCCAACCCTTGTTCTCGGTACTGGAACCACAGATGAGTCTGCCGTTCACCATTTCCGGCTTGTTCTTGATAGGACCGAGGAAACCGTCTGGCAAAGCCTCCGGATCACTCCAGGTCTTACCGCCATCTTTCGACTTCACAAGACAGCCCGTCCAGTCGCCAACGGTAGAACCCACCTTATAGAACAGCCATATCTCGCCATCCGGCATGGTATAAAGCACTGGATTCCAGCAAGACTTGCGCTTCAGATTGGCAGACAACTTGATATTGGCTGACTTAGAGCGGAAATCATATTTATAGCCGGCAGGTACACCGAAACGGCGCAATCCGTCCTTGATAGGACCCTTATCAGCCGGAGTTGTCTTCTCATCGATGCCCGAAAGACCCGCCTTCTTAGCCTCAGGAGTACCCAGACGATAAACACCATCGGCAGCCAGGATAGGCTTCTCCCAAGTCTTGGCACCCTTCGGCTTGCGACTTACCCAGATGCAGACATCCGGATTGCGCTCGAAGGTACCGCCGAAGTAAGCAGCCACCAGGTCACCGTTCTTCAACTGGGTGATGGTAGAGGCATGAGCCGATGGGAATCCGCTGTAATCATAAAGGAATTCATCCTTCAGGATAGCAGCATCGCGGGTAGGGATTTCTACCGAATAATGATAATCGCCACTACCCACCGTCTCTACCTTACCATCAGGCAGATAGACATCGGCTGTAGTGTTGCAAGGCACGGTGATATCCCAATCCACATGCTGCAAGGTCTTCTTCCACTGACTCTTCACTACTCCGTATGGAGTCTCGTAATCAGCCTTTACCAATTCGCAGTTCTGAATACTGAATTCCGGCTTCAATACGATGTGCTTGTAAGCCACACTGGCATCAGCCTCAGCCACCTGCTGTACGTTGACACCCTTCTGCTGGATACCTCCCAGATACTGATAGCACCAGGTAAGCAAGTCGCCCAGGAGCATCACATGATTGCCCGAATTCATCTTCGGATCAGCCTTGTCTCCATTCCAGAGTTCCCAGATGGTAGTAGCTCCGTTCTCTGCCATATAGCCCCAGGACGGATAGGTGCGCTGGGTAGCCAGGAGATAAGCCACATCAGGGAAACCATTGTCGCTCAAACCGCGAAGGAGCCAGGAAATGCCGATGACACCGCAGTTGACATGTTCCTTGGCATCGATGCAGATGCCCTTCACGACCTGCTTGATGAGTTCGCTGCGCAACTCCTGGGGAGCGATGCCGAAGGAGAGCGCCAGGAGATTGGCAGTAGAGGTATTGTTGCCATAATAGATGCTGTCTGGATAAAGCACATGACCCGGACGACGGGAAGTTCCTGCCTTGTTGGTGAGGAACTGCTTGTTAAAGTCTTCTATCATTCCGTTTCTGCGGTCAGCCCAAGCTTTCGCTTCTTCCTTTAAACCTTGCAGGTTGGCAAACTGCTCTGCCAGCTGCAGACAGCGGATCATATAGGCGGTGGCTATCAGCTTGCCATCGGTCTTTCGCTTCGGATCCTGACTGTGAATCAGTTCCAGCTTCTCCGGTGGTACGCACCAGTCGCCGTATTTATCCTTGGTGATGATGCCGTTCTTATCCGAATATTCTGCCAGGATATGGTTGATCCATTTTCTGATGGATGGATAAGAATCGATGATAGGCTGCCTGTTGCCAAACTGATGATAGAGCATATCACAGGTGAAAGGCAGGGCTGCCGGCCAGGTAACATCATCGGTATAGTAATTCCAGAAGGCAGGAGCCACATCCGGGATGTTGCCATCCGAACGCTGGGCATCGCAGATATCGTGCATCCACTTGCTGTAGAGTCGCTCGTTGTCGAAAACGAAGCTCTCACCCAGTGAACCAACCGTGCGGTCGCCCAACCAAGGCTGGCGCTCGTTGCGCTGCGGACAGTCTACCGGCATACCCTTGTAATTGCCGTAGATGCCCCACCATGCATTCTTCAACACCTTATTTAATATAGTATCAGAAGTCTCGATATGTCCGATGGTAGCCATCTCGTCGCTCACGGTATAAGCGGTAAAATCCTCCTTTCGGGCATTCTTCATACCGGTGATGGCAGCATAGCGGAAACCGTGATAAGAGAAGACCGGACGCCAAGGCTTGCCGTTCTCCTTACCATTGCAGACATAGATATCCTCAGAGAGGGCATTGCGGAAGTTGTCGAGATACAGACTGCCGTCAGCCTGCAGTTTCTCGGCATATTTCACACGGATGGTATCACCCTGCTTGCCACGGACCTGGAAACCGATCCAGCCCGCCATGTTCTGTCCGAAATCTACGATGAGGGTATCGTGGCGATGCTTCAGACTTACCGGATGACCGAATTCCTTCTCAACCATTCCCGTCATCGGCTGCGCCATCAGCGTACCGTCAGGAATGGCACAGCGCTCGGCTTTCTGCCACTGGCTGTCGTCGAAACCAGCCTGGGTCCAGCCCTTCAGAGCCTGTTCCCTGCGGGCATCATACTCCTCGCCATCATACTCGTTGTTGCTACGGATAGGACCGTCGAAACTCAACTTCCATGTGTTATTGGTAGCCCAGGTTTCGGTCTTTCCGTTCTCATACTCCACCTTCACGTTGATGCGGCATTTCGGATAACCGAAGAAAGGTGTCTTGTAAGCCTTCTCCAGTCGCATCGGAAACATTCTGCCGTTACCCAGTTTGATGGCGATGGCATTCTTCTCGGTCAGGAGCGAAGTAACATCGAAAGTATTGTAGTAGATGGTCTTGCGATAATCGGTTGGCACTGGCTGCAAAGCCTGACTGCCACCCATACGCTGTCCGTTGACATAAAACTCGTATACACCGAGTCCGGCAACATAAGCCACCGCCCGCTTCACCTTGCCTTTGGCAGCAAAGTCCTTGCGGATATAGCGTGCCGCCAATCGAGTATGCATACCTTTCTGTTCTCCAGGCTGCAGGTCTTCCAAGCCAATCCATGTACCGCTCCATTTGGTTTCACCGAGCAGTCCGATGGTGAAGAGCTGGGGTTCGGTCCATTCCGACTTGCCTTTATTAGTAGTGATACGCACCTTCCAGTAAGCTTGAGCACCACTCAGCAGCGCCTTGCCCTGATAAGGAATCCACAGCTGTTCATCGCTGTTGCGTTCACCGCTATCCCATAAATCCGCCTCGTTTCTATCCAGTTTCTCCCGGGAAGAAGCTACCAGAATCTGATAACTCGTCTGCACAACGCCCTTCCTGTCAGAAGTTATCTGCCAGGAAAAGCGAGGGGTTGAAGTTCCGATTCCCAGAGGATTCACCCGGTTCTCTGTCCGCATCTTCACCACATCAACATGACTGGCTGCGGAAAGCGGAAGTGTTGCAGAAAGCGATGCCGTCAGCAACACACTCATCAATATATTATTCTTCATTTGAATTCTTCACTCTTCGTTCTTCACTCTTCACTTTATTTACTCATTCAAATCTCTTTTCTTACCAGCCAGACTCTGGTCTTCAATCATCTTCTGGTCTTTCTTCAGATAATCCTTGCTGGCATCAATGGCGATGAAAACACCATCGCAGATGCCACGGGTAGCCTTCTGAGGAGCAAAGGTGATGACCTTGTTGTCAAACTCTCCGATGTATTCCAGCTGTCCGTTGGCAGCATCCATCCACCATACGTTCTTTCTGTTGCCCGAAACCTTGCGGAGATCTAGTTTCATCGGAACACAGTTGTAATTGTAAACCATCAGATAATCGTTGCCTCGGGTAGCCAGCAGACGGTTATATCTTTCGCCATTCTCACCGGCGATGATGCTCTGGTCAGGCACACGCTCAAAGTATGGCAGCGAGAGCATCAGGTTCTTAAGATGCTTCATCTGGTTGAATCCAGGGTCGTTGAGTGCCACATACCAAGGCTTCTCGGCTCCATCACTTCCATAACTGGTAGGATAGCCCGGTTTCAACATCTGCATGATGGCATTATGACCGTAGGTATGGCCGCAGGAACCGGCAAAGACACTCCAGTAGGCATAGCGACGAACGTCATAATCCTGCCAGCGCTCCTCGTTAGGATCGTGCAAGCCCTTCGGAATATCCTCGTAGCTCGGTTCGGCATCGAGCACAGGTTTGATAGGCTTGTATGCCCAGGTAGAATCCACATACATCCAGTTGTCCTCCTCGGTATTATCCGGGATAGGATAATCCTTGTTGCCCATACGCTGACCATACTTGCGATGACCGCTCTGGAAGGTATGGAAATCGAGCCATTTCGCCTTGCTCCACCATTTGGCAGAAGTATATCTGCCACGAGGATGATAGGTCATGAGATGGTTGTGGTCGATGCTCTTGATGCTGGTAGCGAGCGACTCCCACACCTCAGGATGAATATCGCCCTGGATATCGCCACCCATCACCCAGATGATATTTGGCGAATTCTTATAGCGGTTGGCAAGGAACTTTCCGTATGCCTTTGCCTGCTGTGCATTGATATTCTCAGCCTTCACCTGAGAACCCCAAATGGTTACCATGCCGATGTAGATGCCGTTCTGTTCGGCAAGTTTGATGATGTAGTCGAGATGATCCCAATAGCTGTAAACACCTGCCGGGTCAGCCTTTGACAAATCCCAACCGGCAGGGAGCGACTGCTGACCGTAGATATTAAAGGAAGGTGTGCCATCCATCACCTGGATGAGAACGGTATTGAATCCCGCTACACGGCATTTCTGCAGATAATACTGTGCCTCGGCTCTATCCAGACGTTCTGGCAGCAGCCAGCCGGTATCACCCAACATGAAGAACGGCTGTCCGTTTTCAAACTGCAGGAACCGCTGGTTGGCAGAAACCTGTAACTTACCATTAGCCCAAGGCTTTTCGTTTTTAGCGGCAGAGGCAGCGGTAAAGATTCCGCAAGCCAGCGCCAATGTTATCATTATTTTTTTCATTTTCTAAAGGAGTTTTGATGTTAAGGAGTTAAGACCCATGTTTTTAAATCAATCGGATGGTCTCTCCCTTTCGTGTAGTGATGTCATAGGTATTTGCCTTTGGCAACACCACCTTGTTGAGTTTTACTTCTGAATGGTTCTGCATCCGTGGCTGTTCGAAGGCAGAGAAGAGCGGATTCGGATTCTTGCCCTTGGCTGCTTTCATGCCCTTGATGCCCTTCAAGCGGTTGCCTGCCGGAAGCCGGAGACGAAGGTTGCCACCGAGGGTAGAACGGATCTTGAGCGAAGTGATTCTGCCATTCTTCCATGCCAGTTCCTCAATGAGGAAACCACCTCTCGTGCGGAGCCCCTGTATCTTTCCTTCTGCCTTCCAGGCATCAGGAAGAGCCGGCAGGATATTGACACATCCGTCATGACTCTGCATCAGCATCTCGGCGATACCGGCAGTACAGCCGAAGTTGCCGTCTATCTGGAATGGTGGATGCGCATCGAAGAGATTGCGATAGGTTCCACCCTTCTTCTTGTTCAATCCATAGGCAAGGAAATGGTCATCGGTCAGGTTCAACTGGTTATGAATCAACTTATAAGCGTGATTACCATCCAGAAGACGAGCCCAGAGACAAACCTTCCATCCCATCGACCAACCTGTACTCGGGTCACCACGATGTATGAGCGAAGTACGAGCAGCATCGAAGAGTTCCGGAGTCTGCTCCGGTGTAATCTGATTACCTGGATAGAGCGCATAGAGATGACTCACATGGCGATGATTATCCTGAGGATCATCCCAATCCTTAATCCATTCCTGCAACTGTCCCCACTTGCCAATCTGCATCGGTGCCATCTTTCCCAATACTTCCTTCAGATGAGCAGCATATCCGGCATCTTCTCCCAGAATCTCGCTCGCTCTGATAACGGTAGAGAAGAGTTCGTGGAGCAGTTCATTATCCATCGTGGTACCATAACTCATGGCTATCTTTCCATCCTTCGAAGGATGGGTATTTTCAGGACTCACAGCTGGCGAAATCACGAGCCATCCATGCTCAGGCTCCGGTATCAGCATCTCATCGAGGAAAGTAGCTGCACCCTTCATTATCGGATAAGCCTTACGTAGGAATTCCTTGTCGCCACTATAGAGATAATGTTGCCAGAGATGGGATGAAACCCAGGCACCACCGGTCATCCACATGCCTGATGCAGCCTTGTCGATACCGCCGGTTACTCGCCAGATGTCGGTATTGTGATGCAAGACCCATCCGTTCTTTCCATACATGGTCTGAGCCGATTCCTTTCCGGTTTCACTTACCTCACGAATCAGTCGGAAGAGCGGTTCATTGAGATCGGAGAGGTTGGTCATCTCTGATGGCCAGTAGTTCATCTCCATGTTGATGTTGGTGGTATATTTGCTGTCCCATGATGGGAACATCTTATCGTTCCAGATGCCCTGTAGATTAGCTGGCTGTGTGCCAGGCTGCGAACTGCATATCAGGAGGTATCTGCCGAAGGCATAATAGGTGGCTACGAGATAGTTGTCATCCTGCTTGGCAAAACGGATAAGGCGCTCATCGGTAGGCAGATTCTGATACTTATCTGCGCCCAACCAGAGCGAGTTGCGATGCATCATGCTCTGGAACTTAGCCACATGCTGCGCCATCTGCTCTCTGGCTTCCTTTGCCATGGCAGTATGGAGAGCCTGCCTGCTGCGCTCTACCTCATTGCCGGTGATATCCTTGTAGTTCACGAAGTTGGTGGCGATGGAGATATAGAGCACGGCTTCATCGGCACTCTTCACGCTGATCACACCATCGCGGCAGGTCTTCGCAGCCTCACCGCCCTTGACCTGCGCCGCCATTCTGCCCATGAATCTCACCTTTCCCTTCAGACCTTCGTGCTTGGCAGCCACTCCTTCGAGGGTAGCTTCCTCGCCATCGGTACGGATGATGACATCATCGTGAGGAGAAGTGAAGTTGGCATTGAAGGTGATGCTATGAGGCTTGTCGGCGGTGAATCTTACCATCACTACGTTATCGGCAAAAGAGGTGATGACCTCGCGCTGATAGGTGACGCCATGGGCAGTCCAACGGGTAAGACAGCGGGCAGAATCCAGACTCAGTTCACGATAATACTGGGAATAGCCATCCATCCCGGGAGCCGAGATATAGACATCACCGAAAGGTTCGTAAGGCATTCCGAAGTTGGTATTCGACATAATTTTCTCGGTACACATATCCTGTGCCTTACGGTATTCGCCCTGCCAGATGAGGTTCTGCACGACTGGAAGAGCTGCCTTGGCATGAGGATTCGCATTCTTGTTAGGCTGTCCTGCCCAGATGGTTTCCTCGTTCAACTGCAGGCGTTCGGTGGTAGGGATGCCATATACCATGGCGCCCAACCGTCCATTACCCAAAGGTAAGGCATCGGTCCAGACCAGCGCCGGCTTGTCGTACCAGAGCTTATACGCTTGTGCTGTAGCCTGCAAGGAGAGGCAAGCCAGACAGCATAGAGTGATGGTTCTTAAGATTTTCATTTGTTTTTGTTTTAATCGATTAAACTATTTTATTTATAGACGCAAAAGAGCCGCCTTTGTCGTCAGAAGAACCGAAAAAGACCTCACGCCATTTTAAAAACGACATGAGGTCTGATTTATTATCTTCTAATTTATTATCTTCTGTCTGATTATCTGATGACTGATTGCAAAACTTCCGGTTTTTCAACCTTCACTTTGCTTTCATCCAACTTACTGCGGTCCAAACCGAAGACACGGATGAAGAAATCGTAGTTTGCCTGGCGCTTGTTGATGCCATAATCATGACGTTCCTTAGGCAGATGCACATTGGTTACCTGCTCCTTGGCACTATACATATTATATATATACTGCAGATACGGATATTCGAGGGTTGGAACAGAGGCTGTCCAATCGCCACCATCGCTCACAACCAACAACGGTTTAGGGGCAAAGAAAGCCATCAACTCGGCATTACACGTACCATGTCCCGCCAACTGGATAGGTTTGCCACTCTCGCAAGGACAACCGCCATCAAAATGAGAAGCAAGATTCACCGTAGGGGCTGCTGCCGTAATTCGGTCGTCGAGTACCGTCAGCAGGACAGTATGCGTACCGCCACCGCTGCCACCATTCGCTCCGATGCGCGTCTTATCCACATCCTTGCGATGGTTCCACATATAATCGAGCAAGACCTCTGCATTCAGAGCCTGAATCACATGGGCACGGTCGGTCTGATGCGAATTCTTGCCATATTCAGCCTCACTCTGTCCCCAGCCATACAGGTCGAAATCTACACAGATAGCACCCATCCTTGCTAAGGTTCCAAGGCGCTGCTGCTCATCGGCACGGTATCTGCCACCTCCGAAATGACCATCAGGACAGATGATCAACGGATGCTTGCCCTTCTTGGCTGGTGTATAGATGGAACCGAAGACATGCTCGCCAGGCAGGGTCTCGATGCAGATATTCTGAACCGTATACCCATCATACCGGCGTACCTTACCGAGAATCGGCTTCTTATGAACCAGGGAATCCATATAACGATCGATGCCCAGGATGCGGCGCACCTCCTTGCGTACCGAGTCCTTGCGTGCTTCAAACTGCTCCCGGTTCTGGTAGAGCGTCTTGAGATAAGCAAGCATCTGCTCACCCTCTTCGGTATGACGACGGGGATATTCATAAGGTTTGATCTTATAGACATTACCATTCTGTTTCCACCAGTTGAAGTCGAAATACTTGCAGATATTCGTCAGGGTTTCCTCCAACGAATAGGGCTTGATGCGGAAGTCGGCATAAGGCAACTGCCTGCCGATGGTATCTACATTATATTTGAAACGGACGCCCCAGCGCTGCGATACGTCCTGCATCACATCGTGAAGACTGCGGGTGAAATGACCCTGATAACTGTTCTGAGCGACAGTCTTTGGCTGGTTTCCGTTATTTTGCGCACTTGCCGACAAAGACATGCTTGCCGCGATAAGTGCCATCATTATGTTCTGTTTCATCATAATCTATCTTGATTTCGTATTCTACATCATTATCGGTATCTACCGTTACCTCGATTCTGCCATCTGCCTGTTTCTTCCAAGTCACAGCAACCTGCTTGCCATTACCGAGCTGGGTACTTCCCTTAGCCCAGATCAGGTCGCCCATCGGCTGAGGAGCGATGACGAGTCTGCCCTGCTCTATGCGAATGCCCACGATATCCGGCAGGAAATGGTTGTTGATATGCGCCATCATGAAATGGTTCATCGAAGCTCCCATCTCCGGATTCCACTGTTCGGTGAGCGTGGTCATTCCCTTCTTGATCTGGAAACCGTAGCCCGGCACATCATCATGCGCCAGCATCTTGTACCAGAGGTCGGCATATCCGTTTTCGAGCAATGTCTGGAAGAGGTAGCGGTTGCCCACATCACCGGTTGTCAGCCGGTCGTGATGCGCATGAATATCATCTACCAGATGCTGGAGAACCTGCTTGCGATACTGGGAAGGAACCATGCCCAACGCCAAAGGAATGGCATTGGAAGCCTGACTTCCCGAACCATAATATACCTTTTCTATAGTATTCTTTTCTACTGCATCCGAAGAAGATTTCTCAGAAGATGCAACCTTCTCTACATGCAGGAATTCCTTCTGGAAAGCCTGCAGAATTTCAGAAGCCAGAATGGCATATCGGTTGGCTTCGGCTGTCTTTCCACTCATTGCCGCAGCCTTCTGTGTCAGTTTCACCCATTGATAATAATGGGCTGTAGCTACCAGCGGCATCGGGGTATTCTGAGAGAAGCCCGAACGGCCCTTTCCATAATCATACCAGTCACCCAAACCCTGTTTCAGTATACGGCAACTGTCCTTACTCTGGAGATAATCCACATAGCGGAACATCTGCGGTGCATATTTCTTCACCATCCGGTCGTCGCCGTAATGCTGTAGATAAAGGAATGGAAGCGCTACCAGGGCACCGCCCCACTCTGGAGATTCAGCAAACGGGTCGAGCCACTTGCCCTTAAAGTAGATATACTCAGGAGCGGTTGTAGGAACGGCACCGTTGGCATGCTGGGCATCGGCGATATTCTGCATCGTCTGCTCTATCATCGAACGACAGTCGTAATTGTATACCAATCCCTCGCCATTGAGCCAATCCTGCTCCAGCCAACCGAGTTTCTCACGATGAGGACAGTCGGTCCATACTGCCTGCCAGTTGCTTCGGATGGCACGGTCGATAATCTGATAAGCACGGTTGAACATCGGATTGGAGCACTCGAAACTGCCAATCTTCGCAGCAGAATTATAGACGAAGCACGACTGGATGTCCTCTATTACCGGCTTGCCATCCGGATTCTCATCGCCCTTCATCACGGCACCTTCTACCTGAATATAGCGATAACCATAATAGGTGAAATGCGGATGCCAGGTCTCGATGCGCTTGCCGTCAGCCGACTTCTCGCCCTTTCCGCTGAGCGTATAAGTAAGATAGTAAGGACTGCCTGACTGCTTCTGGTTGCAGGTTCCCTGTGCGGTCAAGGTTTCTGAGAGATAGAGTCGTACCTGCTGTCCTGCCTTTCCACTGACCTTGATCTGTGGGAAACCGGCGAGATTCTGTCCCATATCCAGCACAAAGGTTCCTTCTGGAATCGGATGTTTGGCATTGGAAGCCTTGGCGATTTCCTGAGGAGTGAGCTGATGACGGCTCTTCACACCGAAGTATTCCATCATCTTCACTGGCTGGGCTATCTGCTGGCGCAGGATGCCACGAGGTGCCTTCTGTATCACCACCGGTTTCCAGGAAGGCGTGATGCGGGCATCCTCGTCTTCGCCACCATAGATACTGTTGAAGGTGATGCTGCTAGGCGAATATTTCCACGAGCCATCGCTGACGATGCAAACGGTTCTACCATTCTTCAGTTCGATTTCGAGCGAACAGTAGAGCGTAGGAGGACCATAGGAAACCTTCATCTTGGTGTATCTTCCACCCTGCTCATTATAGAAACCGTTTCCCAATAATACCGAGAGCAGGTTCTTACCTTTCTTCAACAACGCAGTCACATCGTAAGTATTGTAAAAAACAGTCTTGTCATAATCGCTCCACAGCGGGGCGAAAACGGCATCCGTCACCTGCTGCTGGTTGATGCTGAGTTCATAGAAACCCAGTCCCACAATCTTCATCGTTGCCTTGTTGACATCAGCCGGGAGTTTCATTTCTTTCTTCAGCCAGATGCTTTGTCTTGACAATGGAGCCGTAGCCTTCCAGTCTGGTTTTCCCTTGGCATTCACCGTTCCCGTTCCGATATAATCGCGGTTACTTGGGATGTGCGCATCCTCATCGGTTATTGCACCAATCCATTGTGGCTGAGGTGCTTCACCATCCGTCTTAAAAGCAACAGACTTTTGAGCATGAATCTGTATCATGCCCAAAAGTCCTATCAGTATCAATAAATATTTTCTCTGTTTCATATCTTATTCTACATTATTTAAATGCATCCTTCACTACGAGTTTGCCGAGCGTATCACGCTGACCCGCCAACTTTCCGTCAACCCAAACCTGCAAGCCCTTGCCCACATGATAGCGGGAACCGTCCTGGTCGTAGAGAATGGTGAGGTCGTGACCATGATAACGCACCTTGTCAAGACAGAAGTACTTCCATTTGCCGACAGGGATGATAGGACGCACCTCGATGGTCAGATCGGCACGAGGACGGAGACCCACGATGCCGGTGATGATGAGATCGCAGAAGGTTGAATGGTTGTAATATCTGCTGCGCTCCTGATCGCCCTTCAGCCAGTAACCGGTGGTTTCATCGAGATACTCACCGATGTAAGGTTTTCCACGCATGCTCTGACTCTGCACATACTTCTCCATCTCATTGAAGTAAAGGCTGTCCATATCGAGACTACCTTTTGAAGAAGCAGCGAGGGCAGATGGCTTCACCTGATAATTGTTGATGAAATTCGCCATTGCTGTCAGGGTCTGGGCGGTAGCGAAAGGCCAGATGGCACCATCCCACTCACACTTTCCTACTCCATGAGAGCGGAACTGCGGATGACGGCGCTCTGCGGTGGTCTGTCCGTAAGGAGCAGAGAAGCCCTTGCTGTCTGCAGCCTGCTTCCAAGCCTCAGCAAACTTTGCTTCATCGGCTGGAAGATTGAAATACCAAGGTAGGAAACCGATAGCCTCGCGCACCTTTGCCGATACAGCAGCATCGCCACTAGGCTGGTAACTTCTCTTCTTGGCTACCTCCTTTGCCTCGTCGGCATTCGGCTTATACACCTCGAAGAACTGCTGGTCGGCATCCCAGAGCTGGGTTTCTACCAGATGCTTCAGGGTATCTGCCTTTGCCTCATACTTCCTTGCCATGTCCTGATAGCCAATGGTCTTTGCCATCTGGGCGATGCCCATCGCATTGCCATACATATAACTGTTGATGCTAGGACGGGCATTCTTTTCTCTTCTGCCGCCACTGATGGTTTCTTCCATCGCATCACGCACATCATACTGCCAGTAGAGTCCGTTGCCCCAGCGGTGGTCATCCCACAATTGATACTCCTTGTCCAGGTCGTTCAGCAACGACTTAAACTCCTTCCGGTTGCCGTCTACGAGATAGCGCTCCCAGATAGAAGCAGGCATCCAGCTGCTATAGAAATTAATCTTAGCCATCGGCTTGCCACCGTTGCCATGATACCAGGTATTCAGGATGCCGTCGAGAAACTTTCCATCACGAATCCAGCGACTCTCGTGGATATGATGTCCCACTCCTGAGGCAATGAGATTATACTTGTCGGCATAGCTGCGAGGTACGAGAAACTCGGTCATCGCATAGCCTACAGGGGTATTTTCGATATGCTTGCGGAGCGTCCACCAGCGGAAATAATACATTTCCTCGAAGTTGCGCTGCGGGCAGTCGAAGAGGGGCACATTCAGCTTCATCCAGTCCCATGCCTGCGCATTCGGGATGGCAGAAGTATGGAGAACCTCCGGCTCCATTGCATTGAAATCGTCTACATAATGCTTGTAATCTGCGGTCTTGAGCACAGCCGAACCGGCATCAGCATCCAGACTCACGGTCTTGACATGAGCGATGCGGTAGAGGGCGGTGGTATCAGTATCACCGGCATACTCCAAAGTACCGAACCAGTCGGCAGGAGTGTCGATGGTAGGGAAGGTACGGAGGTCGCCGGTACGGAAACGGATGCGCTCTATCTGATGCACAGGTGCGTAGAATATGCGCTTGGTGCTCTTGCTCTGCAATGCCTTGCCCTCTGCATCGAGTGTGCTCACGGTGAGGTTGAGCTGGCGGTGCTGGGTATCCAGTGTAGCTTCGAAACGATAGGTCTGGTCAGCCTGATAAGGCATCACATTGCCATATCTCGCTCCGTTCTTCACACGTATCATTCCTTCTTTGTTCAGTTCGATGCGGGTGCAGGCGATGCCCTTCTCATCGAGGAATTCTATCTGCAGGGAACCGTTGCGGGTCTGTGCTGCCTGCACATCGAAGAATGCCTTCAGGTAGGAAGAAGCAGGAATCTTGCGTTCTACACAGGCATAGTCGAACGGATCTTCATCCTTCAGTTCGAGCCACTCCTGACGGAGTGAAACCGGCGCCATCAGCGGAGAATAGATATTCCAGGTCTTGAGATCGCCAAGTTTCTGATACTGGGCGAAATCATCATCGGCATGGGCAGTAGCCACGGTCTTGACCGGAACGGGTACATGCGCCACCCAGATATCTTCCTTGTTCATGGAATAGCTCACCCACATATCAGAATCCTTAGGAACGCCATTGCCTTCCTGGATGCCACGGACATACTGCGGACCACGACTCTTATAGTTGCCACCGTATCTCATCGGTGGTACTTCGCCACAAATCAGATTCAGCGTTTTATATTCCAATCCGTCGCCACTCAGCGAGATGCCCAGCGGCCAGCGGTATTCAGATGGATTATAGACGGTGGCATAGGTGCCATCGCTCAACCGCTGTCCCCAAATCTTGGCATTGCTGTTGACAAATCCCAAGGCACGGTTGGTAGTGGTATAGGTATTGCCGCCATCCAGACTCAACGAGGTGAGGGCATGCTTCCACAGACTGGCTATTCTGCCATCCGGCAGGGTATAGTCGCAATAAGCCTTGTAACCATTGTTGACAGGTATCAGCTTTTCGCCCCTATCAGCTTCTTCCACCCATTGCATGCGGTAACGTGGGTTGGCAAGGATTTCCTCGCAAGCCGCTCTTACCGCCTTGGATGCTTTCTTATAATTAGGATAAGCGGTATTCTTCTCATTGAATCCGTGGTTGTAATAGATAAAATAGATAGGTCCGAGCGAACCGTCTTTCTTCACCTCTCTCACCACACGTCCGATGCCGTTGCCATCGTTCGGGTCGTCCTTTCTGTCCAATGCCACTCCATAGTTTCCGGTAGCCAGGAGGATGCCGCCCTTGGATACATACCAGCCCACACGCTGGTGCATGATTGCCTTCAATGGTTTCTGTTTGTAGACATCAGGATATTGCAGTTCCGGTTTCGGCTGGTATTTTGCCTTTCTGAAATCGGCTGGCACATCATATTCAGGGAAGAGAATCTGTGGCTGGCTCCAGTTGTATCCGTCCTCAGAAACCTGCATCAGGGTTCTCGATGGGGGTACATGTTCCTCAGCAGGATCGCTCAGGAAATGCATGTAGAACTTGCCGTTCCAATACGCCATCATCGGCTGATGGTTATAGGTCCAGCCCCCGCCATTTGCCTGGGAAGGATGCTCGCGGTTGGCACGGAGCGTCTGGATATTGTGGACTCCTACCACTGGCGACAAGGCTCCGTCATGACGAGACGGATCTGCCATCGTGGTTCCGGTATAGTGGATGCGGTCCTGTTCGAGCATGGCCTTCACGATGCGTTCCGGAGCACGGAAGATGGTGCCGTGCTTGTGATTCTTCGGCACACTCACCTGCTGACTCACATCGGTGAAATGGATGAAATCCTTCGTGAAATGAGCACCGAAATCGAAGAGGCGGTAACGATCGTAATAAATGAGATAACCATTGCCCAGCGGACTGTTCTTAGGCAGTTTGACGGTGGTTGGTCCTTCCATGAAATTGCCGGTGAACGGTTCAGAAGCCTTGCTCCACGGTCCCATCGGGTTCTTGGCAAAAGCCACCTTGATATTGCGGGCATTGCGAGTATTATCCTTCAATACCATCACATAATCGTTCTTACCACGCTTCAGCAGAGTGGCATCTATGCAACTGAATCCCGGATCTATCAGGAGCTTGCCCTTGGTCCATGTCTTAAAATCCTTGGTTACGGAATAGTAGAGACGATGATTGTTCTTCTCGTCTTCGATACCCAGGGCGAAGTGCTGGCTAGGCACACACGATGCCCATACCACCATTGCCTGCTGGCGGTCCTCATCCCAGAAGAGTTCCGGTGCCCATACGTTCACCGTGGTAGGATCGTCCATCACCTCGATGAATTTCGGTTCGCTCCAATGCATCAGGTCGCGACTCTCGGCATAACCGAAGCCACGGTCGCCCCGCCAGCTGCTGGTCCATACCAGATGGAACACACCGTCTGGGGTACGGATGATGGAAGGGTCGCGCATCACTTTCTGCTTGCCTACCTTAGGAGCCAGAAAGGTGCCAGGAATACTGTCCCAATAGACGGCATCCCTACTATAGATGAACCGCAAACCGTCGGTTGCCGGCTCGTGGAAAGAGGTTGATACATAAAGATCCTGTGCCTGAACAGCAAAGCCCAAGGACAGCAACCATAAGATGATGAACAGTTTATTCTTTATCTTTATCATTGTTCTAGAGTTTGTTTCTAATGATTATAGAATAAAGACGCAAGACGCTCCGTTTTGTAACGTCACTATTTAAAAATAAGTTAAACATTTTGGCTGTTTTGTCCGAATGTTGTACTTTTGCATAATATGAATAGTATTTTAGACCAAGACATCATGTTCCTGCCAGGAGTAGGACCCAAGAAGAAAGAGATACTGAGCAAGGAACTCGGTATCAACTCTTATAGTGACCTGCTAGAATACTATCCTTATAAATATGTAGACCGCTCCAAGGTTTTCCACATCAGCGAACTCAATGCCGACATGCCCTTTGTACAGCTCAAAGGCAAGATACTCAGCTACGATGAGATAGATACCGGCAAGCGCAACAAGCTGCTGGTAGCCCATTTCTCAGACGGCTACGGTGTGGCTGACCTCATCTGGTATCGCGGTGCCCAATACATCATGAAGACTTACCGTGTGGGAACCGAATATCTCGTTTTCGGAAAGCCAACCGTCTTCAACGGCAGATTCCAGTTTACCCATCCCGATATGGACGATGCCACCAATCTCCAGATTTCAGAGATGGGCATGCAGCCCTACTACTCGCTTACCGAGAACCTGAGAAAACGCGGCTACACCTCACGTTCCATAGAGAAGATGACCAAGCAGTTGGTCACCATCCTTCCTCCTCTTCCCGAAACGCTGCCAAGCCATATCGTAGACCGTCTACATCTGGTTTCGCGCGATGCAGCCATCCGCATGATTCATTATCCGCATTCCCATCAGGAGATGCAGAAAGCACAGGTACGCCTTAAATTTGAGGAACTCTTTTATGTGCAGCTTAATATAATAAGGTATGCCACCGACCAGCGCCGCAAGTTTAGGGGCTATGTCTTCAACCGCATCGCTGACATCTTCAACGGGTTCTATGCCCATCATCTGCCTTTCGAACTGACAGGAGCACAGAAACGGGTGATGCATGAAATCAGAGCCGATATGTGCAGCGGCAGACAGATGAACCGTCTTCTGCAAGGTGATGTGGGTTCAGGTAAGACGCTCGTGGCACTCATGACCATGCTCATTGCGCTGGACAATGGTTATCAGGCATGTATGATGGCACCTACCGAAATTCTTGCCGAGCAGCATCTGCAGACCATCTGTGACTTCCTGCAGGGAATGGACATCCGGGTGGAACTGCTCACAGGCATCGTAAAGGGAAAGAAGAGAGAAAAGATTCTTGCCGACCTGGCTACGGGCGACATCCAGATTCTGGTAGGCACCCATGCCATCCTCGAAGACCCTGTGGTTTTCAGAAGATTAGGCGTAGCCGTCATCGATGAGCAGCATCGCTTCGGTGTAGCACAGAGAGCCAAGCTGTGGAACAAGAGCGAGAATCCGCCTCATATCCTCGTGATGACCGCCACTCCTATCCCCCGCACCCTCGCCATGACCATTTATGGTGACCTGGACGTGAGCGTGATTGATGAACTGCCACCGGGCAGAAAACCGATACAGACGCTACATAAGTTTGATACCCAACTCACCAGCCTCTATCAGAGCATCCGCCGCCAGATTAATCTCGGCAGACAGGTATATATCGTCTTTCCGCTGATCAAAGAAAGTGAGAAGAGCGACCTGAAGAACCTGGAAGAAGGTTACGAAACGCTGAAACAGGCATTCCCGGAATTCAAATTGAGTAAGATTCATGGCAAGATGAAATCTGCTGAAAAGGAGGTAGAGATGGAGCAGTTTGTAAAGGGCGAAACACAGATTCTCGTTGCCACCACCGTAATAGAAGTTGGTGTAAATGTGCCCAATGCTTCTGTAATGGTTATCCTGGATGCACAGCGCTTCGGTCTGTCCCAGTTGCACCAGCTGCGAGGCCGTGTAGGAAGAGGCAGCGACCAGAGCTACTGTATTCTGGTAACCAACTATAAGCTTTCAGAAGAAACCCGCAAACGAATTGATATCATGTGCGATACGAACGACGGTTTCCGCATCGCCGAGGCCGACTTGAAACTCCGTGGTCCCGGCGACCTGGAGGGAACGCAGCAAAGCGGCATGGCTTTCGACCTGAAGATAGCGAATATTGCCAGAGACGGTCAGCTGGTACAACTGGCACGCACAGAAGCACAGAAAATCATCGACAACGATCCTGAATGCAATGCCCCTCACAACGCCCTGCTCTGGAACCGCCTCAAGGAATTGAAGAAAACCCATATCAACTGGGCAGCCATCAGCTAAAGCAGCAAGCAAGAGCAGTTCCTGTTATCAGAAAGCAAGGCTAAAAGGTGGCTTCAGCTATCAAGCTGCCTCACCCCCGTTCCAGGCGATTCCATCGCCTGTCCCAAAAGTAAAAAGTATAATTATGGATAGAAGAAGAAAGCCGGCTATCAGGGAGCCGCGACCAGAAATTTCCCTGGAAGAAATGAGAGCCATTCTCGAAAACATTACGGAAATAGAAAGCGCAACAGGCATCAGATATGTCAAACTGCATGTAACGGCAAAGATGATTATCGGTATCAGAGAGTCATCGGGTAAGGAATTTACCATCAATCTCAACGACCTCTACCGCGCTTATCAGGAATGCCTCAGATTCACCAGTCCGGAGGTAAAAAAGTATATTTTCATGGGGCATTCTCCTGCCGTGGCTCTGTTGAGAATGCTACAAAAGCATGAAACGTGCTAAAAGTCAACTCCTTGCATCTTATTTTCCTAATGTAAGTTAAAAATAAGGCTAGGGCGTTAAATATCGCCCTTTGGGCTTTAACAACTTTGGTTTTTTGAAGTTTTTTTGTTATATTTGCAACGTCTATATAACAAAACCGCTACATAAAGGCATTTGCCTTAGTGGTTTTTGCAGAATTTCTTGTATGATTCTGCGCTGTTGACACGAACCTAAAAAAGAAAATAGAAAAAGTAGTATGAGTTTTAAAAAGAGTATAAAGAAAATTTCGGTCGTTGCATTGTTGGCGCTAACAGCTTCTCCCGTTTGCGGACAAGATCTGTTGGCAAGACAGGCACCTGTAGACCACAGAATGAAATCGCTCGACACACTCGCTGTGTCGCATTATCGAATGATTGAAGACAGAGAGAACCCTGCAGCCGAGCTGTATGAGGATTTCTCTAACAAGTACGCTCACAGGGCTACAACCTTGCCTGAGCACTTCCGCATCGATCTCCGTCATTTCTGCATGCCAACTCCTAGTCGCGTTGTCACAAGTAACTTCGGTTACCGTGCTAGCTTTGGCCGCCAACATAAAGGTATGGACATCAAGGTTTATATTGGCGACTCAATCCGCTCAGCCTTTTCAGGCAGAGTTCGCATCGTAAGATATGAAGGTGGTGGTTACGGTAAGTACATCGTGATTCGTCACAACAATGGTTTGGAGACCATCTATGGTCACCTCTCTAAGCAGCTCGTTACTGAGGGCGAAGAGGTAAGAGCCGGCGATGTGATTGGCTTGGGTGGTAATACGGGTAGAAGTACCGGTTCGCATCTCCACTTTGAGACCCGTCTCTGTGGTGTGGCTCTGAACCCAGCACTCTTCTTCGATTTCCGCAACCAGGACGTTACAGGCGACTTCTACAGCTTTAACCGTGATACCTACGAAAGCGAATCAGCTGATGCCAATGCTGCCCGCGGCAAGGTTGGCAATGGTGGTTACACCAGAGAGCAGGTTAACGGCGGAGAAGTGGGAAGATACAACGAACTGCCTGCTGGCCACGAGAAGCTCTACCACAAGGTGAAGCCAGGCGAAACGCTTAGTTCTATCGCTGAAAAGCGTGGCGTAACTGTAGAGCAGATCTGCAGACTCAACGGCTACCGCAAAGACAAGAAGGTTAGTGTAGGACAGATTATCAGATACGTATAATACGTATAAAAGAATAAACTCAAAAAAAGAGGGTGTGTCATAAATTAATGACACACCCTCTTTTTTTGACATTTATTTTCGCGATTCCCCGGCATTACAAGATGCCGAAGAGTCGCAAAACATCGTTCAGATTGGCCACAACAAGCAGAAGAATCAGTATGCCGAAACCAATATACTCAGCACGCTCCATGAACTTATCGCCCGGTTTGCGACCTGTGATAATCTCATAGAGAAGGAAGAACACATGTCCACCATCAAGAGCAGGGATAGGAAGAATGTTCATGAAGGCAAGAATGATACTCAGGAACGCTGTCATAAGCCAGAATGCATGCCAATCCCATACAGATGGGAAGAGACTGCCCAGCGCACCGAAACCACCCAGACTCTTGGCACCTTCCTTAGAGAAGACATACTTCATATCGCCCACATAACCGGCCAAGACATTCCAGCCGTATTTGATGCCGGCAGGGAAACTCTCGAAGAAGCCATAGTTGACATGAGTAATCTTATAATCGAGCATGACAGGATGATTGTAGAAACCAAACTTCACACCCTCTTCGGTAGACTGCAGGAGAACACTTGACCTGACGGTATCGCCAGAAGCCTTGAGATAAGTAACCTGAGCTGTAAGTGCTCTGGCACTGTCTTGCGGCGTCTCTGCCGAAGCAAGCACATCCTCTACTCTGCCCAATTCTATCTGAAATTCGTTGAAAGAGACTACCTTTTTATTATTAATAGCAAGAATCTTATCACCCTTTGCCAAACCGAGTTTGCTGGCAGGCGAATCCTTCATCACACTATCAATCTGCAGAGGCACATACAAATCTACGAAACGAGGACTGCTCTTAATCATACTGAGCATGTCGAGATCGCCAGGCAGATTAAGCGTCACCGGTTTGCCCTGACGGATGATATTGACCTGCTTAGCCTCAGAGAGATTACGATACAGATCGCCATCAAAGGTCTTGAACTCACCCAGATCGGTGCTTACCAGAATATCCTTATCCTGGAAGCCCAATGCCTTTGCCTCGGTATTGAACTTCATACCATAACTCATATCGCGGGTAGCCACATAATTATCGCCCCAATGGAACAGAATCATGGAATAGATGAAGAGAGCCAGCACGAAGTTAACCAGCACGCCACCTATCATGATGAGCAGGCGCTGCCATGCCGGTTTGCTGCGAAACTCGTATGGCTGTTCCGGCTGTTTCATCTGTTCGGTATCGAAACTTTCATCTATCATACCCGAAATCTTGCAATATCCTCCGAGCGGCAACCATCCCAAACCATAGGTAGTATCCGAATTCTTTGGCTTGAACTCGAAGAGATGGAACCAAGGGTCGAAGAACAGATAGAACTTCTCCACTCTTACACCAAAGAGTTTGGAGAAGAAGAAGTGTCCGCCCTCATGGAGCAACACTAAGATGGAAAGCGACAGCATCAGCTGCAACGCTTTGATCAAAAATACTTCCATTTATTTACTTTGAACTTTGAACTTGGAACTTGGAACTTTATGATGAGCCCTATATCCTACGTTCATTTTAACTATTAACTATAAACTATTAACTATAAACTATAAACTATTACTTGAGCATCAGCTCTGTAGCTATGCGGCGAGCCTCAGCATCGGTCTGCAGATAGACATCGAGGTCGGGATTACTGTCGAAAGTAGCCTTCGCCATCGTCTCTTCGATGATATCAGCCATCTGCAGGAAGCCACACTCACCTTTGCGGAAGCCGGCATTCACTATCTCGTTGGCTGCATTCACGATACATGACATATTACCACCCTTTCTGATGGCATCGAAAGCCAGTTGCAGGCACTTGAACTTCTGATAATCAGGCTTGAAGAACTGCAAATCCTGCGTCTTGAAGAGGTCGAGACGATCGCCATTCAGATGCAGACGCTGAGGGAAAGAGAAGGCATACTGGATAGGCAGACGCATATCTGGCACACCCAACTGAGCCTTGACAGCACCATCAACAAACTGAACGGCACTATGCACAACACTCTGCGGATGGATAAGCACCTCAATCTTGTCAGCCGGAACCCCAAAGAGCCATTTAGCTTCTGTCACCTCGAAGCCCTTGTTCATGAGCGAAGCCGAATCGATGGTTATCTTGGCACCCATATCCCAGGTAGGATGCTTGAGGGCATCGGCAGCAGTCACCTTCTCCAACTGCTCGTGGGTATAATTACGGAAAGGACCACCCGAACAGGTCAGAAGAATCTTCTCTACTTCGTTGTCGCCCTCACCCACCAGACTCTGGAAGATGGCACTATGCTCGCTGTCAACAGGGAGGATAGGCACATGATATTCCTGTGCAAGATTGCAAATCAGTTCACCCGCAACCACCAGCGTTTCCTTGTTGGCAAGACATATCTTCTTACGCGCCTTGATGGCATGGATGGTTGGTTCCAGGCCCGAGAAGCCTACCATGGAAGCCAGCACCATATCGATAGGTTCAGCCTGTACGATATCGCAAAGCGCCTGAGCACCAGCATAAACCTTGATATCAGGCTCATCACTGAGCATATCCTTCAGTTCCTCGTAACGAGCCTCATTGGCTATGACCACAGCAGCCGGATGGAACTTGCGAGCCTGCTCGGCAAGTTCCTGCACTCGGTTGTTGGCGGTGAGGCAATACACCTCGTAAAGGTCACTGTGCTGTTCGATGACATCAAGCGCCTGTGTACCGATACTTCCCGTAGAACCGAGAATACATATCTGTTGTTTCTTCATATTTCTTCACTTTATAAGTCGAGCAATCCCTCTGGAATTGCCATTCTGATTTCTTTCTTTTCAGCACTCACCTCTTCAATGAGGTCGTTGCTGGCAGGGATGAGGATTTCATCACCTGCATCGGTTGTTACCTCGAAAAGAAGATTGAGGGTGGAATCGTCTACATGATCAATGGTTCCTACCACCTTGCCGCTTACAGCATCTACCAGGTGGAAACCGATGATTTCTGCCCAGCTCATGTTCTCTTCATCACTGTCAGAGAGATGACGTGGGAAGAAAACCTCGCAACCGGTATAGTTGCGTGCCTGCTCCTGGGTATCGATATCCTCAAACTTCACGAGCACATTCTCATCGTTCTTAAACCGATATTCCTCTAAATAGAAAGGCACGAGGATGCCATCAATGTCGAGTACCAGGTACTCGGCATCTACACGGTCGAAAACATCATCTGTAATGGCGAAAGTTATCTCGCCCTTCACGCCATGAGGTTTTCCCAACTTGCCTATCTTATATACTTCATCGCGTCTAATCATTCAACATTCAACATTTAACATTTAACATTGATTAATCACTGACACGGGTTATCTTGGCACCCAGCGCATTAAGGCGATGCTCGATATCCTCGTAACCACGGTCTATCTGGGCGATATTGGCAATGCGGCTGGTACCATTGGCACTCATGGCAGCAATCAGCAGGGCAATACCGGCACGGATATCAGGACTGGTCATTCTGCCAGCACGCAGTTTGATCTTATGGTCATGACCTACCACCACTGCACGGTGAGGGTCACAGAGAATAATCTGCGCACCCATATCAATCAGTTTATCCACGAAGAAGAGGCGGCTCTCGAACATTTTCTGATGGAAGAGGACGCTGCCGCGAGCCTGGGTAGCCACTACGAGGAGCACGGAGAGAAGGTCTGGAGTGAGTCCTGGCCAAGGGGCATCGGCAAGCGTCATGATGGTGCCGTCAATAAACGAATCGATGACATAATGCTTCTGCTCTGGAATCACAAGGTCATCATCCTCTATCTTTATCTTCACTCCCAAGCGGCGGAATGCATCAGGAATAATACCCAAATCCTTGACAGACACATTCTTGATGCGCACACCTTCACCACACATTGCCGCCATGCCGATGAACGAACCTACCTCAATCATATCCGGCAAGATGCGATGCTCGGCACCATGCAGTTTATCAACACCCACGATGGTGAGCAGGTTGCTGGCGATGCCGCTGATCTGAGCGCCCATCGCATTGAGCAGATGGCAGAGCTGCTGGATATATGGTTCGCAAGCTGCATTATAAATGGTGGTAGTGCCCTTTGCCAATACAGATGCCATGATGATATTGGCGGTACCGGTAACCGAAGCCTCATCGAGCAACATATAGCAGCCCTTCAGCTTCTTTGCCTGTATCTGATAAACATTACGCTCATCATCGTGAACGAAGTTGGCTCCCAGATACTTGAAGCCCAGGAAGTGAGTATCCAGACGGCGACGACCTATCTTATCGCCACCCGGCTGAGCTATGGTAGCCTTGCCACATCTACCGAGCAGCGGACCTATCATGAGCACACTACCACGAAGAGAAGAACATTTCTTCACAAACTCCAGACTGTCGAGATAATCGAGTTTCAACTCATCACTTTGGAATGTATAGTCGTGACGACTGTGCTTGGTTACCTTGACACCTATCTCCTGGAGCAACTTAATCAGGTTGTTCACATCCAGGATGTCCGGCACGTTGGTGATGCGCACAGGCTCGTCGGTAAGGATTGTGGTACAGATAACCTGCAGGGCCTCGTTCTTGGCGCCCTGAGGTGTGATAGTACCTTTGAGCGGATGACCGCCCTCTATGATGAAAGACTCCATAAGCTTGTCTACTATATATAATAATGTGGATTACTTTTTCTTCTTATTATTTACATTCTTAGGCTGTGCCTCAACCTTCTCGAAAACGAAAGTATCGAGATCGAGCTGGATGTTGCCATCGGTAAAACGTGCCAGATCGGAAGCAACCTTGGCTACATCACTGGAGCCATGGCTCCAGGTTACCAGGTCGCGATGCATCTGGTTGGCAGTCAGCTCCACGAGTTTATCGCGCTCCTCACTTGGTTCCATGGTCTTCAGCTTTTCGAAAATTTCGAAGAGCATAGCTCCATAATGGCGCACCGGGATGTGCTGCATAGGATATGGCAAAGGCTCCGGCTTGGTTGCTATCTTCACAGCATCCGATACATCATAAGGGAAATCGATGTCGAGCTGGAAATTGCTCATGATGGCAAGCTGGTCCCAGAGTTTCTGCTCATGGTCCTCTACCCCTCTGTTTTCAGGGAACATACGGTCCATGACAGCAATAATGGTCTCTGCACAACGCTGGCGCTCTTCACGGTCGGCAAGCGTCAGACAATGATCTACCATCTGCTGAATCTCACGGCCATACTCAGGCAGAATGAGCTTAGCTCTCTGGGTATTATAGTCTAATCCGTCTATATTCATTCTTACAATATTTAATATAATCAATAATTCTAGAGCAGTTTCTTTGGCATCTTAGCCACGAAATCCTTGAGATAGAAAGGCACGAAATATGCCACATCTTCGAACTTGCCCTCTACAAAACGCTTCTCTGCCAGCGGAGCCATATTCTTTGCCAAAGGCTCAATGCCCTCTACAAGGTGAGCATTCGGATGGTTGATGGTCTCCATACACTTGGCAGCGCCATTTCCGAAGAAGTATACATGATGCTGGTCCAGGTATTCCTTGTAGGTATCAGCATCCACAATATCTGCCTGAATAGGGCGAACCACCTTCAGGGCGCGGTCGAGCACTTCGGCATATACCTCCATGCGGCGGGCGTCGAGCATAGGTACGATGAGGGCGTCTTCCTCCTCAGGATGTTCGCCAAGCAATACAGGCACAGCCATCAGTTCGAGTGTTGGAACAGCGATGAGTTTCACACCGCGACCATAACAGATGCCCTTCGCCATACTCACACCGATACGCAATCCGGTATAGGAACCCGGACCACAACTTACCGCCACAGCCTCCAGCGGAAGACCATGAGAATCGAGGAAATCAAGAGCCTCATCCACAAACACACCCAACTTAACAGCATGGTTAGGACCTGTGTGATCTTCCTGGTTGAAAATCACCTGTCCACTATCACTAATTGCCACTGAGCACACGTCCGTACTCGTCTCAATATTCAATATACACGACATAATTAAAAAATATATTCTTAAATAAGGTGCAAATATACTCATTTTCTCGCTTTTTTTTGTACTTTTGCAGAAATTTAACGCGAAAGATTATATGATACAGTCAATGACAGGCTTCGGAAAAGCTACCGCGGCCTTTAAAACAAAGAAGATTAATGTAGAGATAAAGTCATTAAATAGCAAGACTCTTGACCTCTCTACTCGTATTGCTCCGCTCTATAGAGAGAAGGAGATGGAAATCCGTCAGTATATCTCTAAAAATCTGGAAAGAGGCAAGGTTGACTTCGCCATCTGGATTGATAAGGATGCTACCACAGATGCCACTCCTATCAATGCGGCGCTTGTACAGAATTATTACCAGCAAATCAAGAAGATTTCGGCTGAAACAGGCATTCCTGAGCCAACCGACTGGTACAGCACTCTGTTGCGTCTTCCTGATGTAACAACGAAGACGGATGTGGAAGAATTGAGCGATGAGGAGTGGGAAGTGGCAAAAAATGCAATTTGCGAGGCTGTGAACCATCTCGTTGCCTTCCGCAAGCAGGAAGGAGCCGCTCTCCAGAAGAAATTTACAGAGAAGGTGGATAACATCCAGACTCTCCTTGCCAGCATCGAGCCATACGAGAAGGCTCGCGTGGAGAAGATCAGACAGAACATCGTTAACGGGCTGCAGCAGATTCCGAATGTGGATTACGACAAGAACCGCCTGGAGCAGGAACTCATCTACTACATCGAGAAGCTCGACATCAGCGAGGAGAAGCAGCGCCTTGCCAACCACCTGAAGTATTTCCGCGAGACCATGAATGAGGAAGGTCATGGTGTAGGAAAGAAACTCGGTTTCATCGCACAGGAAATGGGACGCGAAATCAACACCACCGGCTCTAAGAGCAACCAGGCTGAAATGCAGAACATCGTGGTGAAGATGAAGGACGAACTGGAACAGATCAAGGAGCAGGTGCTGAATGCCCTCTAAAGCGGAATGCCCTCTAAACAAGAGGCAGCCCCCATCTCCCCCTCTCCCTCTCGTCCCCGTTCCAGGCGATTCCATCGCCTGTCCCCCTAACCGGTCCCCCCTATCAAACAGCAAATAAAGAAAAGAAGAATAAAAAATGAAGAACGGATTGTTAATTTTCAGTGCCCCATCGGGCAGCGGTAAGAGCACAATAGTAAACTGGCTGATGAAAGAGCACCCGGAATTGAAGCTGGCTTTCTCTATCAGCTGTACCTCTCGTGCTCCTCGCGGTACAGAACAGAATGGTGTAGAGTATTTCTTCCTCTCTCCAGAGGAATTCAAGGCTAAGATTGAGGCTGACGAGTTTCTGGAGTACGAGGAGGTTTACCAGGACAGATTCTACGGCACCCTGAAGTCACAGGTAGAAAACCAGCTTGCCAAGGGCGAGTCGGTGATTTTCGATGTTGACGTGAAGGGTGGTGTAAACATCAAGAAGTTTTATGGCGAACGTGCCTTGAGCATCTTTGTCCAGCCACCTTCGGTAGAGGAATTACGCCGCCGTCTGGTAGGCAGAAATACTGATGCGCCTGAGGTTATCGAGCAGCGCCTTGCCAAGGCAAGCTATGAGCTGACCTTCGCCCCTCAGTTTGACCACGTGGTCGTAAACGATGACTTGGAGAAGGCTCAGCAGGAGGTTTATCAGCTCGTCAAGGCCTTCCTAGACGCAGAGTAAGAAATGAAGAAGGTAGGAATCTTTGGCGGTAGCTTCAACCCCATCCATACGGGCCATATTGCATTGGCGAAAAGCCTTTGCGAGAAGGCCTGCCTGGATGAGGTGTGGTTCATGGTTTCGCCCATGAACCCATTCAAGAAGACCGCTACCGACTTGCTCGACGACCAGCTGCGCCTGGAAATGGTAGAGAAAGCGCTGGAGCACGAGCCACAACTGAAGGCATGCGACTATGAGTTCCGCCTGCCTAAGCCATCTTATACCTGGCACACGCTGCAAGCCATCAGCAAGGATTACCCCGAAAACGAGTTCACCCTGCTGATTGGTGGCGACAACTGGGCTGCTTTCGACAAGTGGTACCACCACGACGACATCCTAGCCCACTATCCCATCGTGGTTTATCCGCGTCAGGGAGCCAGCATAGGCAATGTGCCTAAAGGCGTTACCATCGTAGAAACTCCACTGCTCAACATCAGCAGCACGGAAATCAGAAAGCGTATCAAAGAAGAGGAAAGCATCAGGGGAATGGTGCCGGAATGCATCGAACAACTGGCTGTCAGAAACTACAGGCAGCTCTAGGCATCCCTCTCTCCGAAACCGCTTTAAATCATATTTAAACAACAAATAGCAAAAAATGAGTTGGAAAGAAATCATTAAGAAGTGTCTGAACGTGGCTTCTGCGCCGATTCGCAGAAATGCCAACTTCTTTGTGTTCATGTACCTGCTGGGCATGATCAGTTCTATCGTGACTACACCAGCCAAGGGGACTTTATACGACAACCTGTTCCTGGAACTCTTTGTCGACCTCTATGTTGTGTGTGCCGTTGTCGCCATCTTCCCCAAGAAGGTGCGCTGGGGTCTGCGTGCCGTACTATACCTTATATTATATAGTACAGCTGCCGCCGACACCTATTGCTACGTGAATTTCGGCTCTACGCTCAACCCTTCTATGCTGATGCTGGTGGGCGAGACCAACAGTTCGGAGGCTAGCAGTTTCCTCTCAGCCCTCATCTCTGCCGAGGTTCTCTTCAGTAGTGTGGGCTGGATCCTGCTTCTGGCTCTCATCCAGATTCTCATCGCCATCTTCCGCAAGCAACTCATCAAGCTATACGTTTTCATCATTACCGTTCTGGAATTGGCTTCAGTCAAGAAACGACTGATGGCTATCCCCCGCATGACTGCAGCCATGCCTGCCAGCTTCGGAATCCTATGCCTCATCATCCTCATCACAGGATGCTGTACCTCCTGGCACAACAAGATGGCTTACCATAAACTCATGAATGGTAGAACGATAGGCGAAGTAGAGCATATCCTGACTGAGAAGGATCATGCTGTACTCTATCTGCCAATCTACCGACTCCAATTCAGTATCTATGCCAACCAGCTGGCTGCGCATCAGATTACCCAACTCATTCATGCTGCCCACGAGGTAAAGGTTGACAGCTGCAGCTACCGTTCGCCAAACATCGTACTGATTATCGGCGAAAGCTTCGGCCGCCATCATTCCCAGCAGTACGGCTATTTCATGGATACCACTCCACAGCAGGTAGCCTTGGAGAAATCGCGCAAACTCACCAAGTTTACCGATGTGGTAACCTGCTGGAACCTGACCAGTTTCGTTTTCAAGAACATGCTCTCTACCCATGTGGTAGGCGAGAAAGGCGAATGGTGCGACTATCCGCTCTTCCCTGAAGTGTTCCGAAAGGCAGGCTACAACGTAACCTTCATCACCAACGAATTCCTGCCACAGGCAAAGGAGGCGGTTTACGACTTCAGCGGCGGTTTCTTCCTGAACAACCCGGAACTGAGCAAACTCCAGTTTGACCATCGCAACACCAAACTCCACGACCTGGACGACGGATTGCTGAAGGATTATGATGACAGTCTGAAGAACTTCCAGAAGGAGCACAACCTCACCATCTTCCACCTGATGGGACAGCATGTAAACTATAAGCTGCGCTACCGCACGAAGCAAGCCCGCTTCTGGGCAAGCAGTTATGAAGACAAGCGCCCTGAACTGACCGATGCCCAGCGCAAGATGCTGAGTCATTACGATAATGCCACCCTCTACAACGACTCTATCGTAGCCCAGATTGTGAAGCGGTTCCAGAAGCAGGATGCCATCGTCATCTACGTGCCCGACCATGGCGAGGAATGCTACGAAGAGAACCGTGGCTTCATCTGCCGTAACCACTCTGCAGAAATCGACTGGCCGCTGGCTCACTATGAGTTTGAAATTCCGTTCTGGATATACTGTTCGCCAAAATATATCAGGAACCACCGCGATATCTACCATCAGATACGCAAGGCTAAGGACAAGCGCTTCATGACCGACGCCCTGCCTCATCTCCTGCTGTATCTGGCTGGCATCGAGACACCTACCTATAAGGAGGAATATAACATCCTGAGTCCGAAATATGACGAGATGCGGCCACGTATTCTCAAAAACTCTGCCGATTACGACAAACTTCGTGATGCGCATCTGGAAAAGATAAAAAAGGAAGAAAGTAAAAAGGTAAAAAAGAAAGAAAGGAGAAACTGATTATGAATAGTGCAATTCTATCACGCCCGGCATGCAATGCCCTGAGAGGACTCGCCATCATCGGCATCTTCTTGCATAACTACTGCCATTGGCTGGGACCTATTGTCAAGGAGAACGAATATCAGTACTTCCAGCACAATGTTGACTGGCTGAACCAGGTAATGGTCAGCATGGACCTCAACCTGCCTGTGCACCTGCTCTCGTTCTTCGGTCATTACGGTGTGCCCGTATTCCTCTTTCTGAGTGCTTACGGACTGGTGATGAAATACGAGGCTAAACCTCATCTCTCTACCGAACAGCAGACCAGAATGTACAGCATCTCGGGCAAGAAGCTTACAGGAAGCATCAACTGGCGCGAGCCGCTCCACTTTATCCGCTATCACTATCTGAAGCTCTTCAAGATGATGATAGCAGGTTTCGTGGCATTCACGATGGTTGACTACATCACGCAGGGTCCTCACCACTATCAGACGCTGGATATCATATCGATGTTGGGCATGTTCAACAATGTGCTGGAGAATCCGGATAACATCATCTGGCCGGGTCCGTACTGGTTCTTCGGTCTGATGCTGCAACTCTACATCGTCTATCGTCTGTTGCTCTATCGCCGCCATTGGGGATGGACCGTAGGATTGATGGCCATCTGCATCGTCATCCAGCTCATCCTGGGTTTTGACAATCCAGAAAGTGAAGTGATGAACCGCTACCGCTACAACTTTATGGGCGGCATGTTGCCATTCGGACTGGGCATCCTCTATGCCCGCTATGGCGAGAAGATTCTGATGACATTCCATTCGCCTATCACCAACTTCTTTGGCTGCATCTTCTGCATCTCGCTGATTTACAGTTTGAGCGGCAGCATGGTTGGCTGGACCTTCGTGCCGTTCTTCTTCTGTCTGCTGAGCGTATTGGTAGCCGACCTTCTTCAGAACATCAGTTGGTTATCAGGTATTTACAAGGTATTAGAGTGGATGGGCAGCATATCAGCCGCTCTCTTCGTATGCCACCCTATCACCCGCAAGATATTCATCCCTATCAGCCGTCAGGGCGACATCTATGCCGGCCTGCTCCTCTACATCATATCGAGCATCTGCCTGGCTTGGCTCTTCACCCAACTGATGAAGAAGATTCCAAATCCGAAATATTAAAAGAAAATCATGAAGATTAAAGATATAGAACTGGCGAATATCAGCCGGTTTCGCGGCGAGTTGATGGGAGCAGCCATGCTGTTCATCATCCTCTTTCATGTGGCATTGCCTAGAGAAGATGCCTTTTTCGGGCTTCGGAGAATGGGTAATGTCGGTGTAGACATGTTCCTCTTTCTCAGCGGAATAGGTCTCTGGTTCTCGTGGATGAAAAATTCTTCTGCCAAACATTTCTTCATCCGCCGTTATCTGCGCATCTACCCTACCTGGCTCATCATCGCCTGCCTCTTCTATATCCCGACTTTCCAGGGTGGAAGCACCTGGAACTGGATCTATCTCTTTGGCGAGATAACCATCAACTGGGGCTTCTGGCTGCATGATGAGCTCAACTTCTGGTACATCCCGGCCACAATGATGCTCTATCTCTTTGCCCCTGCCTACATGGAACTCATCAGGCGCCATCCTATCTACCGCTGGCTGCCGGTGGTGATGATTATGTGGTGCATCCTGGTACAATATGTTACCCCGATACATCAGGCAGTAGGACATCTGGAGATTTTCTGGAGCCGCGTGCCTATCTTCTTCATCGGCATCAACATGGGTGAGATGGTCAGACAGAAACAGACGCTCGACGGCACTTCGATATGGATGATATGGCTCATGTTCCTGATGACGCTGCTGGCGAGCATCTTCCTGGAACAGGAGAAGCATGGCATGTTTCCGCTCTTCCTGGAACGCATGCTCTATATCCCGCTTACCATCACCAGCATCCTGCTGCTGAACCGCATCTTCCGCCGCACACCGAGCTGGTTTAATAAGGGGTTCATGTTTGTGGGAGCGCTGAGTCTGGAGTGTTATCTGCTCCATATCCACTTCGTGCTGAAATACATTGAACCATATCATTTAGGCTATTGGCCTACCTTCTTCATCTGTATAGGCATCACCCTGCCTGCAGCATGGATTCTGAGCAAGATAGCCGGATGGATTTCTAAAGAGTTAGCTAAGTTTATCAAGTAAAAAGGAGTTTATTTATTAAGAAAATTGGAGTTTTATGAACGAGAATAAATTGGAAGACAGTAAAGGTTTTGCAGCGCTGCTGCGACTGGTTCGCCCGAAACAATGGATCAAGAATGGCTTTATCTTCTTACCGCTGTTCTTTGGCGGCGCTCTGTTGCATACAGATGCTCTGCTGGCGGGTCTGATTACTTTCTTCGCCTACAGTTTTGCCGCATCGAGCATCTATTGTTTCAACGATATCTATGATGTGGAGGCCGACCGCCGCCACCCAGTCAAGTGCCATCGTCCGATAGCATCGGGAGCGGTCAGCATCAAGCAGGCATACGGACTGATGTTCCTGATGTTTGCCCTCTCTATGGGTATATGCAGCCTGCTCGGATCATGGGAGACGATGGGAATCATCATCTTCTATTGGCTTCTGAATCTCGGCTACTGCGCCAAATTCAAGCAATATGCCATCATCGATGTGTGTATCGTGGCTTTCGGTTTCGTACTCCGTCTGCTGGCAGGTGGTGTAGCTACGGGCATCGTACTCAGTAAGTGGATTGTGCTGATGACCTTCCTCATCACCCTCTTCATGAGTTTTGCCAAGCGCCGCGATGATGTGCTGCGCATGGAGAAGACGGGCGAGGCTCCCCGCAAGAATACCATCCGCTACAACCTCACTTTCATCAACCAGGCTATCACGATTACGGCTTCCGTAACCCTGGTATGTTACATCATGTATACGGTGAGTCCGGAGGTGATTGATAATTTCCATACTGATTATCTCTATCTTACGAGTGTCTTTGTGCTGGTTGGTTTGCTGAGATACATCCAGATAGCTGTGGTAGACCAGAAGAGTGGCGACCCTACGAAGATTATCCTGCGCGACCGCATCACCCAGTTTATCGTGCTCGCCTGGTTACTCTCCTTCCTGTTCCTTATTTATATCGTATAAGAAAATGAAGAAAAAATTATATTGTTTCGATTTCGACGGAACGCTGACAACAAGCGATACGCTGCTGGAATTCATCAGATATGCCAAGGGTACCGGTCGTTTTCTGATGGTTTTCCTGATGTACAGTCCGCTTTTGGTACTGATGAAGCTGCATCTCTTTCCCAACTGGAAGGCGAAGCAACTCATCTTTGTCCATCTTTTTGCCGGCATGCGTATAGAGAAGTTTGATGCGCTCTGCCGCGATTTTGCCGAAGAATACCAGCATCTGTTGCGCCCCAAAGGTGTTACGCTGGTACACGAAGCCCTGGTTGCCGGTGCTCAGGTTTTCATCGTGAGTGCCAGCATCGACAATTGGGTCCGCCCGTTCTTTAAAGTTCGCGGCCTAGATGGAGTTAAGGTTTTAGGCACCCAGATAGAAGTGATTGACGGCAGACTTACCGGCAAATTCAAGAGCAACAACTGCTATGGCGAAGAAAAGGTTCACCGCATCACAGAGGCGCTGACCACCACTACCGCCAATGCCTACGGTATCCCCTCGTTGTCTTTCGACCGCGCGCAATACGATATTGAGGCATTTGGCGACAGCCGAGGCGACAAGGAGATGCTTGCCTTCGCCAATAAAGGACATTACAAGCCCTTTAGAATCTAGAAACGAGCCTGTATCTTGCCAACTACCCATGTACGGCGAAACGCCGTATCAAGTATATCAACTAACTGATTTACAACATATTATTTATTATAAAACAAATAAAAAAAAATAATTTAGCCAAACCGATGATTTTCAACTCGGTTTGGCTAAAGATAGTATTTTTACTTTTTCTTATTGCGCACAGACATCGGAAGCGTCAAATAAACCTTTTCCGAACCAGCAGCACTAGCATTATAGCTTATTTCATGACGCTTGTTATTTGTGTCTAGGAAATAAACCTCATCTGTTGGTATTACACCACGTGGACATACTACAGATAACAACTTTTCAAATATCTCTGCAGAAGCCGACTCAATATTTTGCGCAGCTTTTCTCAACATGTCTACATTACTTTTCATGTAAACTTTGAAAACCTTCTCAGATTCTCCCATATCATTTTCTTGCATCTCTAGGATACCAGTAAAATCACCATTCTTCATATTAGGAGCATACACTACTTCGACAGAAACACGAGCAACCAACACATATCCATTACACAAGAAAGGTACACAAACCCTAACAGAATTATTGTCAGCATCAGGAGTTGCCATCACTCTAATACCATTATCTCGTTTATGGATATTTGTAAATGCCACCTCTGGTCCATACCCCATTCTGTCATGTTCTGCATCCCATTCTTTGTATCTTGGTATGGTTATTAACGATCCAACTGTTGCGTTATCACTATTTTCATCTATAGGCTTGCAGAAATCACCTTTCAACCAAGCATATTTTGCATTAGCTTTTCCTGGATTTCCCGCATACTCATCAGCTGTCGCTACAACATTATACCATCCATTCTTAGATTCCTTTTGTGTGTAAGGAACTGGCAAGTAACTGTTTTTTGCGGGATGATATACATCAACATAAGCCCCAGTCGCTGCATTCGCCCGATAAAGTTTGGCTTCGGTATCAGAATAATATAGCTTAGAGTAAGTTTCTTCCGAACCAGCATCAGAATTCCACACCATTACTTTTCCGCTTCTGGCATCCGGTAATCGGCGCAGATTCACTCCATCAGCTGTCACCATAACAAAACGGGCAGAGTTAGGTGTTGAAATAAGAAATGTTTGTGCAGAGACGCCTTGCGCCATCCCCAAGAACAATGCCATCGTTGCTATCTTAGCAGCAAAAGCTTTAGAAAGTCTCATCTGTTTCATAATTATATCATTTATAATTTAATTACTACTTATTTTACTTCACAGCCTCAGCTATCGGCACATTGTCAAAACGCACAGTATGCACAGCATCATTTATTTTCAATACCAAATGAATGACAGCCAACGTCTTTACATCCTTTGGCACATCAGGAACTTCACTTCGGATTTTCACAGGAATCCCTTGTGGCAACTCCTTACCAAACAAACCTACAATAGACTTCCCTGCCATAAAATCCTTGCAAGAATACATTTCGCCATTGGTGTCTACCACGACAACTTGAGGAGTAACCAAGGAGTTAAAATCTTCGTTACCCATATAGATTGTTTTGGTTCCTCCCATCGTATTCTTGGCAACCAAATTGATAGTCATATCATATCCAGAGCGAACAACGTTGCAAGAAAGTTCCACCCCATCCACTCTTTGTGTTTGCCCCATTACATGCATACATAGTGCAAGAAAGGACACCAACAATACTGATATTTTATTTTTCATAATCGTACACCTTTATTTTGTTACATTTTTATATCTTTTATCCCAATAGGCAAAGAATGTTCTCCTACGACACGATAATCCGCTCTAAGAAATCCCATATTATGCAATGAAGCAGGAACATCCTTGATACGCACCACGCAATAACAAGACTTACCAGGCATCAAACGGTCTCTAGAATACAAAGGCTTGGTACAATTGGCATCTGCATAATACTCATATCTGCAATAATACTTGTCGCCATCACTACTGTAAGCTTCCCACTCATAATTAGGAAGATAGAGAGGGAATCTTCCTATATTCTTCATCACAGTCTTCACTTTCACATCACCATTGGAGCGAGTGGCTGGGAAATAATCTAGATAAAGACTCGGATTAGTAGACAACACATTCTTTTTATTTGGATTGGTATTAGCAAAAGCTTTCACCGCCAGTTTATCAGAAGAATAGTCATAGTAATTCCAATTATCGCAAGACTCCATCTCATCAAAATCCTCCATATTAGCCCATTGCATTCTAAAAGCGACCCAATCCAAAGAGGCTATCTGCAAATCCGAGAAATACATATATCCATTCACCTTGCTGTGAGAGAACAAAAACGCTCGGGGATCTTGACTATTAGTTTTATAATACTTAGTTCCCAAACATCTTGGTATGATACGGTCACCAGGATGATTGGAATGCAATACCTTGTCTGCCCCAATCTTAGCGGCACAGTCACCCAAAGTAACACCATAACTCGTATTACTATTATTAGTTATGACAAACTCCACTCGCACACCCGTGCCGTAACGTTCGCAGTTATAGAAGTTCACTGTTACGCCAGGCATAGCTTTTTCCACAGCCATCATGCTCTGAGCACCTATAACAAGGAGTAAAAGCATTAACAATCTAGAAATTTTTGCTTTCATAAATATATACTCATTTATTATCATACTTTCCGAAAATGTCACCTTTTTTATTTCTTACTATGTATCTGATAGTAATTCAAAATTTCCGAAGGATTAATATCCGCTGGCACAATTTCCACCTTTGCACCCTTAGCCAACTTCTGCACCTTAGCCTGACCAGCAGGGGTAAATACATCTATTATCAACTTGATGGTTACTCGGCCATTCTCCATTGAACCAACTGCATTGAGCGACTCTTCGTCATAAGTCCACGTCATCTGCTTGCCAAACTTCGCGATAACATCACGCAATTTATCGCAAGTTCGCAACACTTTGTCACCCAACTTCAGAGGATAATATTGACTCTCGACCTCTATCTCGTCTATTTTACCGTCATTGTCGCCTATTGCAGTAAACAATGAGGTTCCATAAATATCCTCAAACGAATAAACGAGGCAGTCCATCGCCATCATATCCTCACATTTATTATATAGCCCTTTATAGCTAGCCGGCAACGTCTTCATATCAGCACCAAACACAACAGGTCCGTTGCCATCGATGGTCATCTTTGGCTCATAATCCAAGTATTGCTCAGAATCAACGATAAGAATCTTGACTATGCTATCACTTTTCTGCAATGCTGACATCATTTCCGTAAACTTGCTCTCATTCAAACATTCCTGCATCAGAGATTGCATCCCCTTTTCCATAAATAAGTGACCAAGTCTCAATTCATAAACATCATGCTTAAACCATAAGTCGCCACCAGATATAAACTTTCCTTTGTTATCTAGCAGCGCATAATGTAGACCTCCATCAGGCAGCACATCCACATTGTCCTTGGTATTGAAACACAGAGTAACGCCTTGGCTATTATTATGAACGACATCACCACCAAGTTGAACCTTATCCAAATTGAAATTGCATTTAGTCTTGTTCTCCCAAAGCAAGTCTTTCATACCAACCAATCTTGCTGTATCAGCAGCTAAGTCCTTGCGCAAGTCATCCAAGCAATGATTATACTTGTCATCTTGCTTTTGGAGATAATCTCGTACCTCTTGGATTTTTTTATTCTTCTCATCCTCATCCATTTTGCTCATTTCTCGCAAGTTGATATCAGGATGATTGTCTCCTTTCAGTTCTTCACCGATTTCTCGCAGAGTAACCAATTTGGTAGCTTGTGCCATAGGCAACTTGCCCAAGAAGCCTTCACCAGTGAAGCTGTAACCCTCAAGCGTTTTCTCACTGCTACAAGATGCCAACAATAACAACATGGCACCTACTCCAAACATAAAACCTTTCTTGTTCATAGTTAGTTGTTTTTTAAGTTATTATAATTACCAGTAGGCGGACTTCTTTGCCACCTACTGATAATAATCTTGTTACTTTCTAAATTTGATGGTCTTGGAAGTTGACTTCAAGATATAAGTACCATCAGGTAACTGCGACTGTAGATTTACCCATAAACTACCAGATGCGACAACAGTCTTCACCAAAGTACCTTCCAAATTATATATCTTGACAACATCCCCTTCTTCGAATATCCCATCATTAGATGTTCTTGTCATGTTTATTCCCGATGTCACACCATTCCTATCGAGTTTTATCTCAGCAACTTCATAGTCATCATCCAAGACGAAGTTATAATAATTATCATTATTAAAGTAATCTGAGAATAATAGATCGACCGTATACTCGGCATCCTCACGCAAAGAAGGCGAGAACATCAGCTTAAACGTTTCACCAGTTCTAGCATTGATTTTCCTTGCGATAGTATCTACAATAACCTCACCATGCTCCTTGTCATAGAAGAAAGCCTTTGCTGTACAACCAGAAAGTTGACTATTTGCCATTCGCTGAAGAACGACCTCAAGTTTTTGCTCTCCATTCTCCCTCTTGCCAACAGCAGAAACGAGTTTTACAGTTGTTCGGTTTGCGTCATCAGCATACAACACTCGATAATCAAAATAAGTACCATCATTGATACGCTTTTTCTCCTGGCTATCGCTCACTACTTGCAATCCTGCCGACTCACCTTCTGGCGTAACATAACGACATCTAAACCTGAAATTTCCCGTTGGGTAACAATACAGATTCAAAGGTACAGCTTGACCTGGCACCCAATCTTTCTTTTGTCCAACCAACCATTCCTCGCCTGTCGACATGTTGACCATATAGACATTCATGACGATAGGAGCCTCTGTCTTATTTGCATAAGAATAACGAGGTCTAACCCAACGCATCATATAATTGTAAGTATTATATAATGTAGCATACCCATTTTTCTTAGCAATTTCGTTATCATAAGAACTGCTTCCATAATAACTTAGACTTCCCCATTCATAACCATCCATTACTGGATATTCAGGTGCAGGCTTTACATCGATGTAAAAATCACTAGCCAAAGTAACGTTTGTCTCATCCTCTGGCAATTCTATCTTATATCTACCAACAGGCATCGAGAATTCATTGTCCACATTCAACGGCTTAAAAGACAATGGGGTGGTAGATGTATAGTCATCATACACATGTTTGATTTCAAAGCTGCCACCTTTACTACCACCATAAGCCTTGCCTGTATCTACATTTCTAAATATCAGCTTAGAACTAGAACTTCCTCCGCTTGCCGTTATATAGAGATAGAATGTTGTACCTGCATAGATTTCGCTAGCAGGAGTAATGTTGTCAATGCGCAAGGAATCGACCAAGCCATCACCTTCCAACCCATGGAAAACCATAGCAGTACCATTCTTCACCACATCCACTGTAGCTACCAAACTATCTGGCATAGGGCAAATTTTCATCTCTTGGCTTCCATCTATAGGCCAAGATGCCAAACGAAGTTCATAATTTCCATCCTCTACATGATAAGGCCAATGAAAACTATCAGCCATATCCCAGAAATTAATATTAGACCAGCCATCCACACTGGCTTGATAAGAACCCAATACTAGTTTGATAACACCATTCCTTACCAAGACAGGAGATATTCCAAAGGTTTCATCCTCATAAGAGTTGGAAGCAACAAAGTAATACATTCTATCTTTGCTACTTACGGTATCAGTCGACATAGTACGAGCCTGCATTGTATCAGAAAGCTTTACGATATTTTTCCTTGACTTTACAGACCAACCTGGAGTATTAAACCAATCCGCAGGTGCCATAACCTGATACAGGCATTTTTCATAAGGTGTAGTACGTGGCTGAATACCAACAATCATCTCATGATTGCAACGATAACCTTGCTCATAGTAAAATTTTTGGGAAGCAGGATTCAACAAGGCGATATCATAATAGCCATCTTCCATTCCGCTCCAGCCCCAATTACAATGCACATAGTTCTTGTCATCAATACCATCTATGACAAAGCAATGCTCAGAAGAAGGATTGATATAATATCCACCGCCTCCATTCTTTCGGTCTGAACCAGAATAGATTATAGGACGACCAGCCTCCAACTCTTTTTGAATGGTGGTTATCCATTTCTTCGTAGCTGTATAGTAATGACTATAGGTGAACATAGATACCGACATACTGACATCTCTGAGAGCTACCATACAATCAAAATTATAATATTTATTGAGCGCAACAAATGGCAATGCAGCCGAGGTTGCACTATAGTCATACTTTGCCTTACTAGCAACACCACATTCCAATATCAGTTTTGCTACAGCATCAGCTTGTACCTGAGTATATTTACCTTCCTCGTATGAATCAAGCATATTATTCCAATCATAAGATGTATTGGAATAGTCTATATCATATTCCGTTTCAGACTGCGTATGTGCATAATACAGCGTTCCTGTACCTTTGTTGTCAGAGCGGTAATAATTGAGAACTTGCGCTAAAGCCACAGGTACACAACCAGCCAAAGTAGTTTGCTTACCGTCCGATGGACATTTTCCATTATATGGTGCACCTTGTCCCCAATGGGTTTTAAGAAGTGGAGCCACAGGCTTTATCGTAGGTCCTATCCAAGTTGGTTCTTGGATAACCTGACTATCATCATAACTCATAGCCATCGCATAATCGGCCAGCCATTCCTTCATGGCATCCGGCATACAGGTAACATCCACCTTACCTTTATCCGAATATCCTGCAATGGCGGTATTGCCATTACCTGTACAAACCACGGCGAAGCCACCACCCTCGGCATTGAAGGCATAGACATCGCCGCCTTTCACCTGGGCATTGGCAGACTTGCCCCTTGCCTTGGTGACAACAGCCTGTCCGTCCATCAACTTTGTTGACGTAAGACTGAGTGATACACCACCCTTCTTTTGTTGCAAGAACTTCATGGCAGCAGTCCTTGCCTCCTGTTCCGTCTGAGCCAACAGAGAAACCGAGGTAAACAAAAGCCCTAGAAAAGATAAGAGTCTTAACTTTTTCATACGCATGAATTTTATTAGTTTATAATTAATTCTAAGGTACGAATACAAAAAAGCGTGAACCAGTCTGTCACCCGTTCCGCACTTCGAGGCCTTCGCATTGCCCAATGTTGTTGAACGAGCAACGTCGAAGCCCACGCCGATATGGATACAATTCACCCTAGATATGACATACGCATGATTGACACTATGGAGGAATCCATAATGCCACATACGAGCTTACTAGGGGAAATGAATATACATATCCCGGGGCATCTACCGCTGCTAAGTCCATGACAACATTTGAAGTTTGCGAAGTTTCGAAGTGCCAAGAACAAAGCGTCAAGTAAACGCCTAATTCATATGTCGTGATTCTCACACCCACCCTTTAACTTCTTCTCCCAAAGGCTTGATGCCATAGGGCGAATCGGCGCAGAGCTTCGATGTCGGGATTAAATGATTGGTCTTAATCATTGCAACTTTAAGCTGCCCCAACATTAAGAATCGGTGCAAATATAGAAAGATTTATCGAAACCACAAAACTTTTGAACACATTTTTTATGCTTTTCATGTATTTTTCTTGTATCTTGTGCAGATACAAGGGCTGCCTATCGAGAGGGTGGGTCATAAGTCCATAATACACCTTTATTTTTTTAGTTTAAAATCTGTTTTATCCCTCACATCCATCACGTTTTCTGTTTTTCAAAACTTCAACTATTTGATAATGAGATTGTTATATCTTTCACTTGGCGTGATAGATTGACAAAATGTTTACAATATCCATCACGCTATCCCTCACGATTTGGGGTTATCTATCACGTTTTTCTGCTAATCATTATGCAGAAGTAACCGAATTCATTTACAAGTAAAGCAAAATCCTTTGCCGATGGGTCGAAAGCAGAGACTGACAATCTTGGTTAGGAATAACGATTATTAATTGTCAACCTTCACCAGGAATAAGACTCTAGGTAGTAAACTAAATATAGGAAACTACACGTATCGGTTCGTTTCACAGGATGAAACGAAGCGTTTCTCCGCTTGAAACGAACAGTTTCATGGTATGAAATAAAATATTTCATTCTATGAAACCGTAACCTTTGTGGTTTAACGATTTTAGTTGACCACTTTTAGTTTTATTTGTAAGACGAGTTGACTCGGTTAAAACTTATTTATAATTCACGTTGACTTTCCTGAAAATCGTGAGGGATAACCCCAAATCGTGGTAAGCGGCTCCGCGTTTATACCTTGCATAATTCAAAAAAAGCAGTAACAGCTGA
>ERZ1026890.123-NODE-123-length-59210-cov-92.581286_pt1 | contig 59210 bp, 56 predicted proteins | sample MGYA00380175_ERZ1026890 | MGnify/ENA primary metagenome ERZ1026890 (study PRJEB33269, sample SAMEA4719811) | human gut metagenome | biome: human-associated habitat; feature: organic feature; material: feces | place: Cameroon | collected 2013-10 ...
TCCTGAGGGATTGGCAAGTATTTCTTGCTTTCCGTCCACTGGATACGCTCAGGTACACCAAGCACATCGTATGCAGTCTTTGTATTGTTGAGTACCTTTCCTCCACCTGGGCGGCCCAAATACTTCAAGAGGAAGATACCCGTGTTCTGATAATGGCCATTGTAAGTTACCTCATCACCCGGCTGCGCATTCTTCATTTTCATTTTCTTCCACTTTTAGCCACATTTCTATTTTTCATACCTCACTTTTTATCAGGCACTTATAAAAATCACAGATGATATTTTTCCACTTTTCCTTTACAAGCACTCGGTTTATACCTTATTATTTAGTAACTTTGCAACCGAAAATGACAGATACGCATTTTCATAACTAACAATTTTATATTCATAAGAAATAATATTCACAAGAAACATGAAACACTTCATTCTATCCTGCGCACTGTCGATGGCGGCTATAGCCACCTCCAGCGCACAACAAACAGGTCAGTTGCCCGTCTATCTCGACAACACCAAACCTGTAGAACAACGCATCGACGATGCCATTGCCCGAATGACACTTCAAGAGAAGATTCGCATCATTCATGCACAGAGTAAGTTTTCCTCAGCAGGAGTTCCACGTTTGGGATTTCCAGACTTCTGGACAGATGATGGCCCTCACGGTGTTCGCCCTGATGTATTGTGGGACGAATGGGAGCAGGCTGGTCAGACCAATGACTCCTGCGTTGCCTTCCCAGCCCTCACCTGCCTGGCAGCATCCTGGAACCCACAGATGAGCAGAATCTATGGAGAAGCATTAGGCGAAGAGGCACTGTATCGGGGAAAAGACATGATTCTAGGTCCTGGCGTGAACATCTATCGCACCCCATTGAACGGACGCAACTTCGAATATATGGGTGAAGATCCTTACCTGGCAAGCATCATGGTTGTACCTTATATCCAAGGATTACAGTCTAAGGGAGTATCAGCCTGCGTAAAACATTACTGCCTCAATAACGACGAGGAATACCGTCATCAGGTAAACGTCATCGTGAGCGACCGTGCCCTCCATGAAATCTATCTCCCAGCCTTCAAGGCTGCTGTAGAGAAAGGAAAGACTTGGGGAATCATGGGTGCATACAATCTCTACAAGAACGAACACAACTGCCATAACCAGTGGACTCTGAACAAGATTCTGAAGGGCGACTGGAAATATGACGGCGTAGTGGTAAGCGACTGGGGAGGCGCACACGATACCGACCAAGCCGTGAAGAACGGGCTCGACATAGAGTTCGGCACATGGACGAACGGATTGACCATGGGTGCCAGCAATGCCTACGATAATTACTACCTTGCCGTACCATATATAAAAGGTATCCAGGAAGGTAAATACACCACCAAGAAATTGGATGAAAAGGTGCGCCGCGTATTGCGCCTCTTCTATCGCACCACCATGAATCCGAACCGTCCTCATGGTTTCCTCTGTTCTGACAGCCACTATGCTGCAGCCAGACAGATTGCCGAAGAAGGCATCGTACTACTCCAGAACAAGAACCATGTGCTTCCTATCAATACCCAGAAAGCACAACGTGTTTTGGTAGTAGGAGAAAATGCCGTGAAGATGATGACCGTGGGTGGAGGCAGCTCTTCTCTCAAGGTACAGCGGGAGATTTCGCCACTCGACGGATTAAAATCTCGACTGGAAAAAGATAATGTGGAAGTGGAGTTTGCCCGAGGTTATGTAGGCGATGTAAGCGGAAATTACAATGGCGTAACCACCGGACAGAATCTGGAGGACAAACGAAGCGAGGCTGAGCTGATAGCCGAAGCCGTAGAAAAAGCCAAGCATGCTGATTACGTGGTGATGTTTGGCGGCTTGAACAAGAGTGATTATCAGGATTGCGAAGGTCACGACCGCAAACAGCTTGAATTGCCATACGCTCAAGACAAGCTCATCGAGGCTTTGGCTAAAGCCAACAAGAACTTCATCTATGTGAATATCTCAGGTAATGCTGTGGCTATGCCTTGGAAAGAAAAAGTGGCTGGCATCATTCAGGGATGGTATATCGGTAGCGAAAGCGGTAAAGCTCTGGCTTCTATCCTCACCGGCGACAAGAATCCTAGCGGCAAATTACCATTCACATGGGTAAACTCATTGCAGGAAGTGGGTGCCCACGCATTAAACACCTATCCGGGCACCTGGCGCAAGGAAGGTGGAGCCAAGACTGAGGGCAACATCATTGATGAGGAGTATAAGGAAGGCATCTACGTAGGTTACCGTTGGACTGATAAGAAAAACATCAAGCCAGCATTCGCCTTTGGACATGGATTGAGCTACACTCAGTTTGCCATCTCTAATCTTCGCAGTGATAAGAATCTGATGAATCTGAATGACTCTATCACCTTTACCGTGAATGTAAAGAACACTGGCAAACGTGCCGGTGCAGAAACCATCCAGCTCTATATCCATGATGTAAAGGCTTCTGTCGATCGCCCTTACAAGGAGCTGAAGGGATTCCAGAAGGTTTACCTGCAGCCGGGAGAGAGCAAGGATGTAAACATCACCATCAATAAGCAGGCACTCAGCTTCTATGATGAAACAGCTGCATCCTGGAAGGCAGAAGCAGGCAAGTTTGAGGCACTCGTCGGAAATGCTTCCGATCAGCTGAAACTCAAAAAGGCGTTTGAACTGAAATAAAACAAAAAAAGGTTCCTTTGGAGATTTTCAAACTCCATCAAGGAACCTTTTATTTTTGTACCCGGTATAAGTTTGCACTAAACTTATATCGAATATCATCTCATTCCAATCTGCTTTACCTTTGTTTCAAATTCATCTCTTTCACAGATGGCTCCATTCTTTAGGAAGAGTTTCAGGAACGCAGCATCAAAGTAATCGTATAACTCGCCGATATACTCATGATCGGTTTGCATCATATCATTAGCTTGTTCATATATAGTCTTATTTCCTTCTTTAACAGAAAAAAATCCACATTTTCACCCTTTATGCTATGTGGGCTCAAGTTTTTTTATTACTTTTGCAAAACAATACTAGCAATAATATAAGTTGCATAATAACCATACTAACATTATAAACATGAGAACAGCATTCATATCACTATCATTTCTGCTGGCTGGCTCGCTGATGGTTCCTGCCATCGCCCATACACCCGCCAGCAAGAAGAAAGTTGCTACAACAACTCAAAAAGGTAAAATCCTGCCGATGAAGGAGTATATCGACCAGCTGATGGCAAAGATGACTCTGCAGGAGAAAATCGGTCAGCTCAACCTGATGGTGGCTGGCGATATCACTACCGGTGGAGCCCTGGACACCCAGGTGGGTGGCGACATTGCAAAAGGCAACATGGGCGGCGTATTCAACATCAAGGGACTCGACAAAATCAAGGCTCTCCAGGACATCGCCATCAAGAACAGCCGTCTGGGCATTCCGCTGCTGGTGGGCATGGACGTAATCCACGGCTACGAGACCATGTTCCCTATCCCTCTCGCCCTCTCCTGCTCCTGGGATACAGAAGCGATGAAGAAGGTAGGCGAAGTATCGTCAAAGGAAGCCAGTGCTGCAGGAATCAACTGGACTTACTCGCCCATGGTAGATATTGCACTCGATGCCCGATGGGGACGAATCAGCGAGGGTAACGGAGAAGATCCTTACCTGAGCGGCGTGATGGGTGCAGCACTGACGCAGGGCTACCAGGGAGTTGACATGCGCACGGAAGAGATATTGAGAGCCGATAGAATCATGGCGTGCCTCAAGCACTTTGCCCTCTACGGAGCCGTGGAGAGCGGAAAGGAATACAACACCGTGGATATGAGTCGCATACGCATGATGAACCAATACCTGCCTCCTTACGAAGCTGTGGTAAAGGCTGGCGTAGGCAGCGTAATGTCTTCGTTCAACCTGATAGATTATACCCCTGCCACCGCCAACCACTGGATGATGACCGATGTCTTGAGAAAGCAATGGGGATTCAAGGGCTTTCTCGTAACAGATTATGCATCTATCGCCGAGATTCTGAACCACGGCACTGCCAAGGATCTGAAAGAAGCATCAGAACAGGCACTCCTGGCTGGTACGGATATGGATATGTGCTCCAATGCCTTCGTCAAGCATCTGGCACAAAGCGTGGCTGAGGGTAAAGTGACAGAGGAAGATATCAACATCGCCTGCCGACGCATCCTCGAGGCAAAATATAAACTGGGATTGTTCAGCAATCCTTACCGCTACTGCAATACCAAGCGAAACAAGACCGACATCTACTCTGCCGAAAACCGACAGATAGCTCGCGACGTAGCAGCCGAGACCTTCGTGCTTCTGAAAAATGAAGGAAATCTTCTTCCTCTGAAGAAACAGGGAAAGATAGCGCTGATTGGTCCTCTTGCAGATACCCGCAACAATATTGCCGGCACATGGAGTGTAGCTCAGGCTCCAGAGAAATATACTACTATCAAGGAAGCCATGGAGAAAGCGCTCGATGGCAAAGCCACCTTATTTTATATGCACAGGGCAGCAATATCTGGCGCGATAGGGAACTTCAGAAGAACGGCGAACAGGGCAAGTCTATTGCCTGGGGAGATAAGGTAAAGATGAAGAACGAGGCACTGCAGATAGCAAAGGAAGCAGATGTGATAGTATGCGCCATGGGCGAAACTGCCGACATGAGCGGTGAATGCGCAAGCCGTACAAATCTGGAAATGCCGGATGTGCAGCAGGAACTTCTGGCTGAACTCGCAAAGACGGGAAAACCTGTCGTATTGCTCAACTTTGCCGGTCGCCCTACGGTTTTGTCATGGGAGAAAGAACACATTCCTGCCATCATGAACGTATGGTTTGGTGGTTCTGAAGTGGGAGATGCACTTTGCGATGTCATCTTCGGCGACAAGGTTCCATCAGGTAAGCTCACCACTTCCATGCCAAAGACAACCGGACAGGAGCCTCTCTACTACAATCATCAGAATACGGGAAGACCAGTACCTGATGACAATCAGAAATTTGCCAAGTTTGCCAGCAATTGTCTGGATGTAAGCAATGGTCCTCTCTATCCATTCGGCTATGGATTGAGCTACACCACTTTCGAATATGGCGATTTGAAGCTGAGCAGCCATGAAGTCAATATGGATGACTGGAAGATTACCGCCACCATCAACGTAAAGAATACGGGCAGCCGTGATGCCGACGAGGTAGTTCAGCTCTATATCCGTGATATGGTTGCCAGCATTTCTCGCCCTGTCAAGGAACTGAAAGGTTTCCAGCGCATCCATCTGGCTGCAGGAGAAAGCAGGGAAATCAGCTTCGACATCACCCCTGAAATGCTCAAATTCTATAACGCAGAATTAAAGCATGTGATAGAACCAGGCGACTTCCAGATTATGGTGGGAGGAAACAGTAAAGAGGTAAAGACCCAGAATCTTACTGTTAAGAAGCACCCATAGAAGTTCCCCTATGGGTGCTGAGTAGTTACATGACACCATCTATAAGTTATAAAAACTAAAAATAGACAAATTTTATCACTTATAAATGAAACTTTTCGTATATTTGCAAAAAGTTTCATTTATAAGTGATAAAAATATGGCAACTATTATTCGTCAATCATATATCGACAAGATAGAAAGGTATCTTGGCAAGGAGACTATCATCGTATTAGTAGGTCAACGTCGTGTAGGTAAAAGCTGCATGATGAAAATGATTCGTGACCGTAAGAAGGCAGATGACTGCAACAATATCATCTTTATAGATAAGGAGAAAAGAGAGTTTGACAACATTCAGACCTATCAGAATCTCAACGACTATATCGGAGAGCACTTTTTATCTGATAAACATAACTATATCCTTATCGATGAGATACAAGACATCAGGGAATTTGAACGCTCCATCCGAAGTTATCGCACAGAACCCAACACCGACATTATCATCACAGGTAGCAATGCTCGTATGCTGAGCAATGAACTGAGCACACTCATCGGTGGCAGATATAAGGAAATCTATATCCAATCGCTGAGCTATAACGAGTTTTTGGAATTTCATCAACTATCAGATAATGACGAAGCACTTGCTCTGTACATTCAGTATGGCGGTTTGCCTGGTCTGGCAAAGATAGGTCTGGAAGAGGATGATGCACGTGAATACCAGATGGATATTTACCATACCGTTTTGCTTAAGGATGTCATCATGCGCAACCAGATAAGAAACGTGCCATTCTTAGAGAACCTGGTGCGTTTCCTTGCTGATAATACAGGTAAACTCATCTCAGCCAACAGCATCTCCAAATATATGAAATCTCAAGGAGAATCCATCGCTTCGGCAGCTATCACCAATTACATATCCTTCCTTTGCGAAGCCTATATCCTGCACAAGGTGAACCGCTATGACATCCACGGCAAACGTATCTTTGAAACCAACGATAAGTTTTATTTTGAAGACAACGGCATTAGAAATGCCATTGCCGGAGGTACACGTGAAGGAGACATTGAGAAAGTGATAGAGAATATCATCTATCAGCACCTCATACGATTGGGCTATCAGGTATATGTAGGACAATTGCAAGCTGGAGAAATCGACTTTGTATGTACCAAACCAGGAGGCGAACGCATCTACGTGCAAGCTTCCTACATCATAGCCGACAATGCAACCAGAGAGCGGGAGTTTGGCAATCTCCGTGCCATCAAGGACAACTATCCGAAATACGTTATCTCCATGACTCCTCTGCTCACCAAGAATGATGGTGACGGCATCACGCACCTGCATCTTCGCAAATTCCTGACAGAAGGAATATAAATAACACGAATTTCTCAGATTGGGCACACAGTGTATTCCCAATCTGAGGATTCTTTTATTCCTCCCCATTCAGGCATTCGCCCGTCTCATAACTCTTCGTCATATCCTTTAAGATACCAATCATCTCCTGCCTCAAGCTCTCAGGTTTCAGCACAATGATATTTCTGCCATGCCATAACAGTTCCTGAAGGAAATCACGGCTGGGGCGAATGGTGAGGGTATATTCCCGATACATTCCATCTTTCGACTCCTTTACTTTCTGCTGACTCTCGTGCAGCGGAACCTCCTCGATGTAGTTGTATTCCGGATAGAAGGCACGGATGCGGATTTTCTCCACGGGCACATCTTCCATCCGATAGATGCCAAAGCAATCTTCATAATAATTCTCTGGAGTCAGGAACTTCTTCATCTTTGCCGACAAGGGATGCTTCTCGCAAATAAGTTTCAGGAAACTGATGCGGTCGAAAGGAAGACAGCGAACAAGCTTCTTCTCATCCTGTTCTGCACTTGAATTCTTAACTCCCACAACGTACCACCGTTGTTTGAAATATCTCACGAAAGCCGGTTGCAGCACGATATCGCTCTCAGTTCCGAACCCCGAAACATACTTAAACTTCAGCAGATATTGCTTATCTATCGCAGCAAGAATATCATCAAGATATTCCGTATTGTATGGCGGTGTATCGAGCATCACCTTATTGTGAAACTTCAGCATATCACCTAACGAAGCCAGTCGCAGGGAACTCAGCATCCATTCCGTTACATCATCGTCATCCACGGGATCACGCTTCAGATAATACCGATAGCCGTCGCTCTTGTTGCATTCCACAGTAATGCCAAACTGCGACTGGATATTTTCACGATAACGATGAAAGGTACGTTTGTCCAGCTCATCCTCATCCTGATTAGCGTTGGCATCACGCCACTCATTAGCAATCTCCTCAAAGGTAAGATGCTTACGATCCAAGAGGCCTATCAGCCAACTATAGAATTTTACACGATTGTCCATAATCTCTAAACATCTAATGAATATTTACAAGAAATGCCTAAAAAGAGGAGAAAAGATAGCCAACAAAATGGTAATGCTAAATGCTGGCGTTTCTGACTTTTGTCATATACCAATGCGCGATACACTTGTGCCCGATGCTTGAAATGAACTGTGAACAAACTCGTCTCTTTGCATGAAACACATGAATTTTTAATAATGCTAACACAGACCTATTGCCTGATGTCAGCCTCTTGCTGCCTCTATCTTTTCTCCGAAAGTTTTAATCTACTCAATGAAAATTTCAATCCTCGCTCCATTATCGGGGCAAGTCTTGCAAATCCACCAAATCTACAGTCCAGTTCAAACTCTGAATTTTCAGGTCGAGCTCCCGATACTGCTTGGCATAGGTATCAGCCTCCTTACGAAGAGCCTTTATATCTATGGTTCTAACATATTTCAGTTCGTTTCTGCCAAAGCGAGTATCGTTGGCAGCTACGTAGTTCACCACCTCTTTCAATGCCTTGACACGCATCGACAAGACGTCTCTCTTGGCTATCAATCGAGTCAAGGAGTCTCCGTCCTGAACTATCTGAACGTTGGTGATGTTGATGCGATAAATCAAGTCTTCCAACTGGACGAGTGCTTCATCCAGTTCCTTGTACAACTCCTCCACGTTATCGCAAGGCTCATCGCCCTCCTGTACCTTGGCGCTTTCCTTGATACGTTCTTTCAGTTGAGCCACTTTCTTCTGCAAGTCGGCTCTGATGCTCAATGCTTCTGCTAACTTCATAATCTTCTATTTTTTATATATGACGTTCTAATTTTATTTTTATTGCATCACAAATTATTTTTCACCTTTCCAAACAAGGTACACCCTCAGGCCAATGAGGGTCATTCTCGTTTACATCAGGATAATGAATATCTCGCTGCTCTGACACGCTGCGCTCATAATTCAATTTCACATTAATAGTGAAATCATCCATACGAAGAATGTCTGGCAGGCACCAAGGCTCATGAGTATGCAAGGCATGCATCGCATAACAGATACACAAATGGTCGTACGCCTTGTTGTGCAGATAGCCTTCCGCCCACGACGTGCCATCGTCGAGCGTATCAGTCAACTCTCTCAACGTATCCTCTTCGTTGCCGAAAAAGTTGGCAGACGCACCATTCACGATGGTATCCATCTTGCAATGTCCTGTACTGAGCAACTCATCTGTCAGATGAATCATATAGTCGAAGTCGGAACCGTAATAGTCATCATTCTCCAGATGCAAGACCGAGTCTTTGTCAGCATACTCGAATCGAAGCGTACTGTCCAAGTCGTAGCAGAAACGGTCGTCCACCTTGTATGACGAACGGTAGAGCGTAAGCCAAAGGTTACGGCACTGCTCAAAACACTCCAAGGTGAGCTTGTAGAGTTTGTCGTTCAACTTGCTCAATCGTTCCACCTCGGCAGCAGTAGGATGAAGCATCATCTCGTCGAGCGTCACCTCACGAAGCCCGAGCAAATCGTCCAGCAAATCCCGCTCCGTATCACTGAAGTTACGGAAGAACCAACCTGGATTATTATCCTCACGATTCACCACCTTCTTGATACGACGTTCCACATCTTGTATGATGGCACGCTTATCCTCTATCGTAGACTTTTCTCTTAGAAAATCAACGAAATTGCAGTGAGGCTCCGAACTATAGCTACGGTTGTTCTCAACTTCATCAATCAGTTTTTTCCATTCCTTTTCCATTTACTTCCTCTTTAAAGATTACGTTTCCTTTTTTCCATTGATACACCTCTCGCTCATATCTCAAGCTGACATCCGTCCAAAAATCATCCATACGGAGGATGTCAGGCAAAGAGTAATGCTCATGACTATGGAGCGAGTGTATGAGATGGCAGATACAAAATTTGTCGAAAGCCTGATTGTCGAGATAATCCAAATTCCAGTTGGTCCCATCATCAGCCACTAGAGGTTCATACGAATACCGCCCACTATCCCTAAAATTGCAATGAAAATGGAGCATATACTCGAAGTCTGAGCCATAATAGTCATCATTATCCATCTTGAGGACGGAATCCTCATCATTCCAACTGAAATCAACGTGCTCCTCCACATCATAATAATCCTCGTTTGCCATCAAGCTCGGTGAGTGCAACAAAGACTTCCAGAGGTTGCGACCTTGCGCAAAGGCATCCTTCGACAACTCACGGAGTTTGTCGTTCTGATGTCCCAAACGCTCGATTTCTTCCTCTGTAGGATTTAACATCATCACATTGAGAATCTTTACCCGAGTACTCCAAAGGGAATCAAGCACCTCCCGCTCCTGTTCACTGAACTTACGGAAGCGGAAACTCTTGTCCGCATCATAACGGGCAATCATCTTGATGCGACGCTCTACTTCTTGTACAACTCTGCGCTTGTCATCATCCGACGCTTCGCCCACATACTCCATCAAAGCGAAGAAAGCCTCCGTTTCAAACGGATCTTTCTCAATTGTATCGATAAGTTGAATCCAATTTTCCTTCATCTTCACCTACGATTTCACCATTACTAACTTCTATTATCTTATCATCGCCAAAGCTTCCTCCCCGTATCTTGTAGGGAGAGTTTCGCTTCAACGTCTTCTCCAAATACTCCAAGTCCTTGGGACGGAGATGAGTGAGAGCGAAATCCACCTCATTCAGTTGCGACTGATTGCTCAGGGCGAGATGCTGAAGATTGTGGCACATGAAGATGTCCAAGCGACGCAACTTGTCGTTCTTGCTCAAATTCAAAGATACCAAGTCCTTTGCTCCATCAATATGCAACTCCTCCAAGAGTGGATTGGCAGAGAAATCCAACATCTCGTTTCTTATCTCGTGGAAGTCGATGAACTCCAGCAAAGGATTCTTGCTCACGTCGAGTTTCTCCTCGCCATACCCAGAATAGCCCAAGATACGCAAGTTAGGACATTCCGTGAGAATCACATCTAAGGTTTTCACCTCGAACATGCCACATCCATCAAATCCGATAATGGCATCCTCCTCTTCCGAACAGATGGTAATGGTGTAGTACATGCCCTTCTCAGGATAGGCATGACCTGCCTCCACCCAAGCCAACTTTTCGGAAGCAGGTTTCTGTTTACCTGTCACGACCTGTACCTTTCCATCGCCCCAAGCGATTCTTGCCTTGCTGCCTTTCTTCAGCATTAAGTGCAAGCCTACGGTCTCCCCCATTGTCCAGTCCAACGTCTGGATATTGATTGTAATCTGTGCCATAATTCCTTGTTTTATGTTTACAGCTGAAAAATTACAGGTTAGATGTGTCAAATCGTGGCACAAGCGAGAAAATTATCTCAAAAATCTTTGTATCACCTTGTACCAATAGTCCCAGGAATAGCCTACGGAAGGATGATTCACCGCCATCACTTTCACCTGCTTACCATTACTCAGAAGGTAAGCACCTGTAGCAACAGGATAACCATCCACAACGATGTCGTCGCCATCCTGCCAGCGCACATTAGGAAGATTATTCCAAAGCCTCTTGCCCCATACGATGACATACTCAGGCTGATACTTTTCGATGACCTCGAAGAAAGCCTTGCCTGGTGATATTGTTCGGCAGTGCCAGCCTCACGAGGGCCACCCATCGCCACTTGCAGATAGTTGAAGAAGATGACCGAGTTCCAAATCTTCAGCCTCATCGCTTGATTGGTCTCCTCACCCACTAACGAACGCTCAAACTTCAGGAAAGTCCGCATCCAGTTTTGCCGTTCCTTGTTCTCATTGAGATAATCCCCAAGCACCTGCTGCGTAAAGTTCATACACTCCCGATGTAGCTGGCAGTCGCCACAATCCGTACAACTCTCATCACAATAATGACTCTCGCCCAATATCATGATTCGCTTGCCGAATATCCCCCCGTTGGCATAATCCTTGCCAACGAAGGGTTGAAAGAAAATGTTGCTATTCATATTTTAAAATAATGAAACTATCCAATCATAAGCCATGGTTCCCAAGCGAATGGCCCATGATATCACCACATAAATCAACCATACTATTCATCGCATTTATTTTTATCACTACCTACAAATACCGATGCCTTCATAAAAGAGAAGGTTGCATCAACAAGCCAACCGATGCACGAACCGACTGTAGCTATCCACCAGGCAACATAATAACCTATAGTACAATTGGTAGCCTTAAAAAGGACATCGCCGTCAAAGAGATGCCTCACCAGATTAGGCAGGAAGAACAATCCATGCGCCAAACCAGCTTGCCATCCATACAAATCCGTACCATTGATGTTGACGAACAAGACTGCTGCCACTATTGCAACGATTGGTCGCCAGGGTAGGAACATGAAAACCATTACAAGAAGCCCTATAATTTTATTCATTTTTTTCTTTTATATTTTATAAGTCTAAACACCAACCAAGCATAAAAGCCACACATTGCAGCCATAACATAGAACAAGAGAGAAACTAAATTCGACCATTTACCTTCCACACCCATAACATAGAATCTATCTTCTATATGTTTGGGTACCACATCCAGTGCTCCTATTGACAAGCCCAAGAAACACAAGGCTAAAACTACAGCCAACACCAATTTTATCTTTGCATTCATACCCCTTAGAACAAATGAAAACGTTTATACTCTTTTCTCTAATCTTCAAACTCTTTATCAGTAGGCTTACCAAAAGCTGGATACATCTTGTTATATTCAATCTCCGTATGAGTAGGTTTCTCTTTACGATAATCCTTCTGCACCTGAAATCGACTTGATTCTACGAAGATTAAACTTTTGCAAATTCTCTTCTCGCTTCTTTCTTCCATCCATTCTCTGCCTTTAGCGAGAGAAGACATATACCAATATCTTGTCTCAGCCCAAGCATTCCTTGTAGGTTGCGCAGTACCATGAATGAAGTCACGATAAACAGGAAGCGAGAGACCGGTTAGCCAACAAACCAGGACCGAATCCCCCTTAGCCATTAGCGTCATGTCCGACAACATCTGTTGCATGGTCATTTTCTCCGACTTCCGCCAAAGCATCCTTCTATCCATATATTCATTCTTCTCAGCCTCCTTCTTCTTTTGCCAATAGCCATGAGGGTTCAAGAAGAACCAATAGCCAAATAATACTACCAGCCCGGCACTCAATACCGTAGCCAACCTACATACTCTTTTCTTGATGTTCTTTTCCATAATTTCTATCTTTTATTTGTTATTACTCACAAAACACTTACATATCCATCATATCATCATTGACATGGTAAGTATCTTCACTAAAGCTTTTCTCGCACGTAATGGCTGTTCTGCAAACAAAGTTATTCATCCTCACAATATCTGGAATACTGTAAGGCAAAGAACAATGCAAAGCAAGTAGTGCTGGACATATCTTGATCTTTTCAAAAGCTGGAGTAAAGAGCACACTTTCATCCCAACTAGTGACCTCAGATGGCAAATCCTCCGCAGCCCAACATTTATCTGCAAGAGCATCCAATATCAGTTTTTTCTTCATCAAGTTATTGTCAAACAGATTTATCTGTTCACCAAGAGTGTAAATCAGCCGATGTATGAAAGGAAAAGCCGATCCATAGACATCATCGTCTTCCAAAGCCAATACCGCCTGACAAGAATCAGCCTTATATTCTAAGACATACTCCCCATATTGCAAATAGTCATTCGCCTTAAAAGATGAAGAATTCTTAACAGCATTCCACATCTCAGTACCTTGCTTCAAACATTCACCCATCAGTATTGCCAACTTATCACTTTGGTAAGAGACACGTTCCACGTAATCCTTGCTTGGCTCACCCATCATCTGATCCATCAGATAACGTCGAGCTACAAGAAGCGAATATAGCGCAAACTTATCTTTATCACTTATCCTAACAGAAATATCTTCTTCCTCGAAGAAACCGATATCTTCTGCTATATGCTTGATTTTACGTTCTATCAAAGCTAATGCATCTTGTTTTTCAGAAAGTGATGTATTAGGATTGCTCACAAAATCGTACAAAGCATCTTCTGCCAAATCGCTCTCATGGTCATCCACCTCACAAAGTTGCCTTACCAATATACTAACTAAATCTATCTTGCTCATAACCATTATATTTTTTAAGCGTTCAACTAAAAAGTCCTCCTTTCAAAAGGTTCTTATGCTACCTTTTTCTGGTAACACGTTAATACATAATTAATCAAATCAGCATTCTTCAATTGTTTTTTACCAGCATCTCCACGTACATATAGTTCACAGCCATTCAAAAGAATAATGCCACCCTCCCATTTAGGGATAGAGATTCGGCAGAACAACTTACCTTCAACCGTTTTGTACCAAATCATTTTGATTTTAGATACAAACGAATAATTGTCTATCGCTTGGCTCAGCTGATTCATGAAGTCAGCCTGAAAATCTGCACGATTTTCAAAAGGTGCCTCATTCAATAGTTCATCTTCAACACCACGTATTGTACCATCATTCCCTACTCCAACATACACATCACCCATCTCATGACTATTGCCAAATGCTACAATCTCTTTAAATATCTGCTGATTTTGGAAACTTCGTTCACTACGAAGAGGATTGGCACTGTGCATAAATGAGCTTTTAAATTCACGATGAAGGTTTTCTTGCTTTCCTAAATCTACCGAATTGACCCCCAACAATGTTCCAAGGTATGCACTTTGCTCCTTTTCTGAGGACTTACTCTTCACATCCATAGCCTGAAGTATTGCATCTACAGTCAGTTCATTCTTCCTCAATTTATCCGCAAACATGTTCCACAACTCATCAAGGGATACCGATTGATATAATTGAGCATCTTCGTACAAGCTCTCTTTGCTCATCTTCTTCGCCTTAGCAGGAACCGATGGTTTTTGTAAAGGATTTGCTCTATGTTGATAGCTTGTACTTGGATAGATTTTTCCATCCTCCATTTCACGTAGTTTCAGAATCGTTCCAACGACTACATGTCCGTCAGAATCTATATACTCATTAGGCAATACCACAAAACTTGTGATACACCATTCAGGAACAATCCCCTCTTCACCATTATTCATATTTACATAACGCAAATATTTACCTGTTGATAAATTCTTAACCTCAATCACTTTAGCTTCAAAGCTTCTTTTTGTTGTTGCCATAATAGTTTTAATTAAATTGTTTAAATAATCAGATTGCTTCCGAAAGACTCTTGCTTTAGAAAATTTCTGCTTTTGCAAATAGAATCGTGAAAACCGATTATCTTTCAACAAATATTTGTCCAAAGCTCGTAGCACAATCTGATTGTTTTGAATAATAATCTGATTCATAATCCATCATGATTTTACAAAGTAAACCTCAGGTTTATCTCGATGCTTCAGCCAAGACTTCCAACAGCTTGGCTGAAGCTTTTATGACACCTAATCATCTTCCATTCCATTGGGGAACATCATGTCAAGAGCATCTTGATTAGTATTCTCCGTCACTTCTTCCCAATTCTCAGGATTGTTCTCATAATCCTCGTACTCTTCTTCCGAGAGATCAAAAATTGTTCTGTCGTCACTCATTTAATTTTAAGATTTAAACGTTTAAACTAAAGCTTTTCCAAATCAGAGATTGCCTTTGCCTTAAGTTTCTTTGACCAAGGTCCTTTCTCGATTTTCCTCCTAATAGTTTCTTTGGTTTCACCATTCTTATAGAGTTTCTTAATTACTGCCTTAAACAAGGCATCAAAACCAAACTCTGTCAAAGCTGAAGTTACCGCACCAGCCAACAACAAAAAGGCAATTCCACCAAGCATTCCCCCAGGACCAAGCAGCGCCAACGCTGCTGTTATTGCTGCTGCACCACTTAATCCTGTCATAGAGATTGCTACCATTAACATTATACCAGGTACTCCAAGACCTGCAATTTTATTAACTATTCTATCCATTTTCTTATATTTTTATGGATTAATAAACTTTGGAAGCAAATTTGCATAAACGCAGGCAGGCTTCCTTGCTACCTTTTGTTCCTTGCTGGTTGTGGAAAGACCTGGGGGAAACAAAAGGATAGCAGGAAGCCTAATATCTTTAGTATTGACTTACAAAACTAATCATCTTCAGTATCCGCCCTTATCAAATTTCCACATTCGCAAGGTGTGAAGAATCAACTTCATAATTGAAATGAGATTTGTTATGTCACCATAATTAATTCAAATTTAATAGTTCATTACTTGAAGTCATTCCAACTGCCTATAGGCTATCATAGAACCACTTCGTTAACTAACTCTGGTGCAAAAGTATAAAAAACAAATAAGCGTAGCAAATTCACTAGAATATTGCCACGCTCATTTTGTTACAATTTTCAGCAACTAATTAATTATCAACTACTTACAACTTATTCTTTATTTATTTTTTTAAATTTTGCTTCAAAATCTGCCACTTTTGGAGTGTTCATACACAATTTTATTAACTTGACTTTACTTTCTAATCCATTAGTCTTTAAATTCTCTTCAATTGTTATATCAGTATTGTTTGCTACAGATTTGAGATTAAACAATCTTTCTATATCCTTTACTCTAGTAGCTCTACCGTTTAGAATTTTACTATATATTTTATAACAAAATAACCTATAACAACTTCTCGGTCCGAATTCCGCCCTATATTTTATTTCCTTATTGACTTCTATTGAAAGTAAGCCACAGACACAGGCATTAGAGATAGCACTTGCTAATTTCTCAATAGTATCAACCTCCATATCTACTTTTTCTTTTATAAGCAGCTTGACTTGTTTCACAAGTGCCGACTTTTGAACTCCAGACAGATACATTGAATCTTGAGAAGTCTTGCAAAAACCTTTAGAACTCAACGATACAGGTATAAGGGACTTCAAATGATTATTATATTTACGTTGCCCTTTATCTTCAATTTGAACTTGGCGATTAGCTTCTGAAACATTGAGCAATTTTATATAAAGGAATGCATCATTCCCTATTGTCTTTGATTTTATTGTATGAAGTCTGCCAGACTCCTTAAGAATTCCAAGATATCTATTATCGTTTTCCTCACTACTTTTCATTATTATCATAGAAAAACCATTCTTATCCAGTTTACCCTCAAAAAGATGTTTGAAGAAAGCCTCGGAAACAGGATGTTCCTCACCTATATAAACGACAAAGCCTTTCGCCAGCACATTTTCATCGATAAAAGTTTTACTACGTAATCCATCAAAGGAAAGACCAGTAAACGCTAACAAGTCCTTCTCCTCATATTTCTTTAAGGAATAATGAGAACAATCTTGTGGATAAAGACCAACAAGAGGACGCACCTGCATATCACGATAAGGCTGTAACTGCACATTAGAATAAACAATATCATCTTTATAATGCAGGATGTTATAAGGTACATTCTCCAAGACCTGGTTAATACCTAACTGCTCTTGAATTCGACTAACCAAATAGCTCAACACATCCGAATCCCAAGCAAAACACTCAACAAATTCCAACATATTCTTCAAATCATCAGAAAGAACTGAAAGTTGAGTAAGTAAAGCCAAATCTTCTTCTGTCTTGAACATATTCCATCTAAGAAGCCTTAATACAACTTGCTCTGTCGAAAGCTCCCCTATACGTCCATACTTTTGTTCAAAAGTCTTAGTAAATTGAATAATAGCCGTATCTGTCTTCTGCGACTTTTTTTCATTATACACAAATCTGAACATACTCTTGGTTGGAACACCTAGATCATCAACCAACTGTAAGTTTCTTCCTGTAGGCATTTTTCCTTCCTTTATTTTTCGTAACAGAAGATTCTTTATATCTTTATGCCATACAATTACGAGCTTAGGTTTCAGGTCATGCAGAACATCCAAAAAAGCCTTAAAATCATCATCCTCTTTTTTAGACAACGCATCTTCTACCCCATACATACTTGTATGAGTAAGGCTCATCTTTGTAAAATGTTGAATGTAATTATAGAAAGCAAGATGGTTCCAATATTTTCTTTGCTCATCTGGTTCCATACAATCTTGTGTTCCCGTTATATATAGCAAGAACTCCTTAAAACATTCATAGCCAGGGAAATGCTCTAAATAACAGTTGAAAGCTTCATAGGTAGTATATCGCAAATCATATTGCACAGTCCCATCAACCTCACTCACAGCCCAGTCGCAATTTTTATCATATTCTTTACTATTACAATTTACGACACAGTCCTCATAGTGTTCACAGCCTTCATTTGGGCACCAGTGATTGATACCAACAACCAAAGTTCCCCCTTCTTTCCACTCCTCGGTTATTCTTGGATTGAAAAGATACTTCGGAGTCTTATGACCTTTACCCATACACTTCTTTAACATATCATTATAGAAGCTAGAAGACTGACTATCTATATACGTTCTATCCATTTATCAAATTCTCCTCTATTAGTTTTATCATTGGATACCATTTCTGTATTGCCTGCATCTTACTCACATCATGAGGTGTAGGGGATACTAATTTCATAATACGTGCATATTCATATTTAAATAGAACCACAAAGACTATCTTTTGATAAGCACACAATGACGTATCCCGACGAGAAACAGAACCACGCATGATATAATTCTCGGCATAACAAGTCTTGCATATATTGATGAAAGGGCAATGAATACAACATTCATCTTTATGCTCATTGTCTTCCTTCATCTCTATATGTTCTAATTCACTTGATTTTTTTTCACCACAAACAGACGGAAAACACATATGGCATGGATAATATTTTCTTGTCTGAAAGTCGAAAGCTCGACAATTACCTATGTTACATAGAGCCGTAAAACTTTCGTCTGCCAAAGTCCACGATATGTCATAACTAAAGAACTCGCAAGGTACTATAGTTGGATTATCCAAATAAAACTGAGCCAAATTCAACATTTGGTGATAAAACTTCTTTTCCAAATGACATTTTTTCCAATCTGTCATTAAAGAAAAACGAGAATATATTTGATTGAAGCCTTGCGAATGTAAGTACTTTACATTTTCAGCAACATATAACAACGTTGCTGGTGTGATAACCATATTAAGCCTAACATCCTTCCAGGTCTGAACAAAAAAATCCAAATCAATCTTATCAAAAGAATTAGAGCGATTTATATTATGAGATTTTCTGTTACCATCTAAGCTCAGTTTCAAAGTTATCTTATCTCGATTCTCATACAACCATCTCTTTATTTCACCATGAATCAGCGTACCATTAGTTGTCACACTAAAATGATAATATTCGGGAAATTGTTTCTTCCAAAGAGTTTCACATAATTGTTTTATCTTAGGGAACACTAAAAAAGGTTCACCTCCATGAAGCTTTATCTTAGTTCCATGTTCAGTTTTCTCCATCAACATTTTTTCCAAGATAGAGACCGCTTCATCTACATCAAATTCGATATCATTCTTATTCTTCTCAAAACAATACACACAATTAAGGTTACAACTAAAATTAGTTGAAACATATATTCTCCTACTATATTCTAATGCCGTATTCATGATAGAGATTTCAGTTTAGCTAACACTTAGGTCCATAAAATCGTTCAACTTTATGGACCTACCATGTTATATTTCATTTAACCATACCATTGACCACAAGCCTTTATAATATTAGGCTTTGTATCATGTGGATTAACTCTTGTCTGGTTCTTCTCCAGCCACAACGTTACAGCATCTTGCTGAATCTCCATTTCATTTTTCATCTTGCTATCGCAAGTGGAAAACATTTTTTTACTACTTTTGTCAAACATAATATTTTAAACTTATTGAAACATTTTTTCATTCAAACGTATCATCATATCATAAAAATATTCTTTATTTCCTAGACTACATTTCCTATTGGCATTCTCCATCATTTTTAAATTACATTCTTTAAAGCCATCGAAATACTTGACTCGGCAGTCACCTCCACAAATATACTTAAGTTCACATTCTTTACAAGGCATCAAATTATTGACATTAGCTAGTTCACGGGCTTTTTTTGCCAAAGTTAATATTGATGTAAAATCATCGCTCCGAACATTTCCTATAGATTTCATTTGTTGTAAAATTGGACATAATACGACATTGCCATCAGCAGAAATTGCTAAATTTCCATAATCACAATTGTCTTCCAATCCACCATTCTTATGGAAATTTATAAAAGGCTTATCCATAAAATCTCCATAAATGCCATCATAAATTTCAGTTACAATAGCTTGATATTTTTTTTTCAGTTCATTAGTAACAACAATGTTCCTCCCTTCCAAAATATCAAAGGTAAACTTTACTAGAAAATTTATATCTCCATATTTTTGATATAAGTTCTTAGCAAACTCAACATATTTAGGATAATCAACTTCCAAGTTCTTATCAAGATACGGAGTTACAGATATTTCTGTATATACATGATATTTCAAAAAAGACTCTACAGTTTGAAGGGCCTTAGAAAAATTACCTTTTCCTCGGACTTTCGAATTCGTCTCTTCCGAATATCCATCAATACTAATCTGAACACGCGAAAGCATTGGAGCTATTTTGCTTATAGTCTCTTCTGTCCAAAGTGTACCATTTGTTAGTATCTCATTTTTAATTCCTAAATTGTATGAATGCTCTATAATTTGCAACAAATCTTTCCTCAAAGCTATTTCACCACCAGAAAAAACAATAACCTTACCACCAGAATTGTAAAACTTCTCTAAAACTAAACAAACCTCATCGGTAGAAAGTTCATTGTTTTTCTTAATACCAGCAAACATATAGCAATGAGGACAACGCATATTACATCCATTTGTTAGATAAAACTGCATTGTTCCTGATTCATGCTTAAAATGTACTTTTTTATTTTCAAATTTTCTTGCGATAATTTGAGTAACTACAGCTTGAGCATTTTGATGAGACCCAGAAAAATGCTGTAAAGCTTCACCTAGCTGGTTATTATGCAAAAGATTAAGGAATGACAATTGTTCTTCATTTTGTAAAACAATCCAATTCGCAGTTTCTGGTGAAACCACTAATATCTTATTAGCATACTTGATATTTACCATTTTTGAAGGTAAAGCAAATATTTTGTCTAGAGGGATACTTTTTCTTACAACAGTTTTAACTTCTTGCTCCATAAGAATATAAGTTTTAAGATAGACGAGACAAACTCGCCTATCCTTGATTTTACAACTACTACATCTTTAAGCAGCAGCACTACCTTTTGAAATTGTTGCCCAATTGAAATAGCATCTAGCAAAACAACCCCATGCAACAATTTTCTGTTCTTTAGCCTGAGAGGCTTCTACATAATATTCAATATCCATAATTATAAAATTTAAAGATTATTTTTTTCTACCTTTTAAAGCACTTGCAGCACCTGCAACAGCAACTATTGCGCCAGCTACAGCACCTACGAAATGTACACCCTCTTTGATGCCATTCCAAACTTTTGTTTTTGTTTCCTTTTCCATTTTAAATTCTATTTTAAGTTATACATTTATTTTTCCTCATGCAATTTTTTTAACTCCTCAACCTGCTCACTAATACGTTCTTGCAAAGCAAGCCATTCATCCTTACTATCCTCATGCTCACAATACTTGATTGCATTTGCGATACTACTCTTGGCAGCATAGGAATAATGAGAGAGCTGAGACTCGAAAAGACTTTCCAACTCATTCTTATGGATGGTCAAAGCATAGAAGAAAGCATTGTAGATGCTTGCAGCTTTTTCAAAGTAAGCATCATCTACGTCCATTTCATTTCTCTTATAGAAATCATCCCAAAGAGCCAAAGCTTTCTTTGCATCATTCACCCTCGAGTCGGTAATAATCTTCTCTGGTGTACGTAACTCTTGTATCTTCTCATCCACTTCATTGAAATCATGTACAAATGGAATTTTGCTTTCAGTAGTTCAAGTTCATCCTTGTAAGTTTCAAGTAAAGAGGAAAGATAATCAGCATCAACATCCTCTTCATTCTCTATCAGGGAAATGAGCTCGGTTGTCTCAGCTTGCGCTGCGTTTGCATCAATCGAACTTAACTCCCCAATACTATTCATCGCATTCAAGCCTTTCAATATAAGACTTGCCTTTAATGAATTGTATTGAAAGCCTTTCACGACCTCATACTACGTATAGAATTTGTCCAACACACTAAGAGCTTCATCTAATCCTTCATTATCAAGAGTCTCAAATGCCTTTTCAGACAATATCGCAACTGCCGCAGAATAGAGACATCCCTCTTCAGTTTCCTCTTTTTTTTGTTCGAGTACATCTTGCGACTTCAACAGAATTTCTTGCTTTAAATCTTTACTCATAAGCATTCCGTTTTTAAGTTATTGTCCATATAGAACAGAATGGTGCGAACTCCTACATTTCACACTTTCTTGTAAATTAGGCTCTGGTAAAAACCGTAGAAAAGAAAATGCGAAAGAGGAATCCACACCATATGACGGTGTAGACTCGCTCAAACAAATTCTCGTTCTTTCTACGTTTCAATTTACCAGATTTCAACCTACAGAACTGAATAGTTTGCTCGTGTCCACAAGATTATCTTGTTTCTCTGCATCATAGCGACTTCAAGCGAGGACTTTACCCTGCCCTGTCACTAATCCAATGGCAAATTTAGTAAAAATCTGATGAACCACCAAACTTTTAACAAGAAATCTTATGGATTCCTCTTATATTTCATTTTTCAGGGACTCCACTCCCTCTTTTTTTCTGCATTCATACCTTAATAATATAGAGTTATTATCAATTCTGCTGCAAAACTACAATCCGGTGGCGACAAAAACTGACATAGAGAGAAGAAAAGATGAAGAAGGAAGATTAAACTGCAGATGATATACAATATGCATACTGCATGAAGTTCTTGAGAAGACTAAAAAAAATTCGCTACATAAACAAAAATACAGACGCATTTCTGTATGTAAACTTACCGCACAACAGGTGGATGATGAGCGCTCAACAGCTGATGGACGTCTGCACAACAGCTGATATGCAAGCGCACAACAGCTGTTGTGCGGTTCACGATAGTATATTACACAACGACAGATACTATATCTGCCAACAACTTATCCTATATATCCCAACAACTTATTCCGGTTCTTTCAACACCCATGTCCATGGGTACTGATGACTTCTCCTATAGTTTGCGTGGCATTAGGTAGCAATAGTGGCATTAAATCAGAGAGAAAAAAATCGCCACACACTTTCTGTTAATCTTTACTATATTCCAGCGGGAAAACTTGCAGGATAATGGGAATATAAGTACCTTTGCAGACGGATTTCTGAAATAATTGTCTTTCAAAGACATAAAACTAAGAGAGATACTATTTTTAGGATAATATAGAGATTACAAAAACAAATGAAAAAAGGACTTTTTGCACTCGCTTTGGGTACATTCACCCTGGGCATGACTGAGTTTATCATCGAGGGCATCATTACCGATGTTGCCCACAACATGAACGTATCCATTCCAGAGGCAGGTCACCTCATCTCCATCTATGCGCTGGGCGTCTGTGCCGGAGCCTTCTCACTGATACTCATGCACAAGTATCGCCCTAAGAAGATATTGATGTTCCTGGCTTCCATCATCACCATCGGAGCCATCATCGCATCCGTAGCCCCAACTTACTGGCTGTTGCTCTGCGCCCGATTCATTCAGGGTTTGCCTCATGGTGCCTACTTCGGAACGGCTACCATCGTGGCAGTGAAGATGGCAAAGGAGGGAAAGGGAACCAAGGCGGTGGCTATGATGTGCGCAGGAATGCCGGTAGCCAATCTGGTGGGCGTACCTATCGGCACCTTCCTGAGTCATGCGTTCAGCTGGCGAGTACCTTTTGTCAGTTGCATATTGCTCGGTATCATGACGATGTATATGATTCACAGATGGGTTCCAGACGTGGCTGCGTTGCCGAATAAGGGAATGAAAGCACAGTTCCACTTCCTCCGCAACAAGGCTCCCTGGCTCATTATCGCCGCCACCTTCCTGGGCAATGGCGGCATTCTCTGCTGGTTCAGCTACATCTCTCCTCTGCTTCAGATGGAGGGCGGATTCAGCGCAGCCAGCATCTCATTGCTGATGATTCTTGCCGGCGGTGGAATGGTAGTTGGTAACCAGGTGAGTGCGTTGCTTGCCGACCGTTTCAAGCCGGGTCGCTTCACCTGTTATCTCCAGTTTCTGGCGGCAGCATCGTTATTGCTCACCTTCTTCCTCGCTCCTTTCGGCTGGATATCAGTAGCGTTGATGTTCGTCTGCTGCGTCTGTCTTTTCGGCATCGGTTCGCCAGAGCAGTTCCTCATCGTGAAGCACGCCAAAGGTGGCGAAATGCTGGGTGGATGCTGCATTCAGGGCGCCTTCAACCTTGGCAATGCCGTGGGCGCTTTCCTCGGTGGTATTCCGGTAGCAATGGGATTGAGCTATAACTATCCAGCCCTTATCGGAATGCCGATGGCACTGGCTGGAGCTATCTGTTTGCTGGTTTTTCATAAGAAATATGAATAAAATGTGCGATAATCCGAAATAAAAGTGTATCTTTGCAAAGTAATTGCAATATAAACAAAAAACATGATGAAACTTAACAAGACATTCTTAACACTCGGTCTGGCAGCAGCTCTCCTGCAGATGCCAGTCTCATCGTTCGCCCAAAATGCGGGCGGCAGTCGTCAGAATCCACTCTTGCAGAAGAGCAGTCTTCCATTCGGAGCTCCAGATTTCAGCAAGATTCAGGAAAGTGATTATCTTCCTGCTTTCGAAGCAGCCATCAAGGATCAGCGTGCCAACATCCAGAAGATTGTAAGCAACAAGAAGAAGCCTACCTTCCAGAACACCATCCTCGCTTATGAGAACAGCGGTATGTTGCTGGATCGTGTTTCCAACGTATTCTTCGGTCTTACCAGTGCCCACAAGACTCCAGGCATTGCAAAAACCCAGAAGAAGGTAATGCCTCTGCTCACCAATCTGGAAAACGAGATTTCATTCAACCAGAAACTCTTCGAGCGCATCAAATATGTTTTTGACAACGAATACAAGAAGCTCAAGGGTGAGGACAAGCGACTCACCGAGGTCATCTATAAGGGTTTCGTCCGTTCAGGAGCCCTGCTTTCTCCAGAGAAGATGGAGCGCATGAAGCAGATCAACTCACGCATCTCAGAACTCCAGGAGCAGTTTGGCAATCTTCTTCCTGCAGCCACCAACAACGCCGTGGTTTGGGTAAACAGCAAGGAAGAACTCGCAGGCCTGAGCGATGCTGACATCGCACAGTGCAAGAAGGATGCAGAGAGCCGTGGAGGCAAGGCACCTTACTGCATCGTCATCGTGAACACCACCCAGCAGGCTATCCTCACCAATCTCCAGAACCGTGAGCTCCGCCGCAAGGTTTATATGGCAAGCATCCACCGTGCCGACGGCACCGACCCTAAGTTCAACACCTTCCCTATCGTAACCGAGATTGCCAAGCTCCGTGCCGAGAAGGGACAGTTGATGGGCTACAACACCTATGCCGATTATTCTCTGGAGAAGACGATGGCCAAGAATGCCAAGAACGTAAACAACTTCCTGCAGAGCCTCATCAAGGAATACGCTCCTAAGGCTGATGCCGAGACCCGCGAGATAGAGGCTTACGTACAGAAGAGCGAGGGCAAAGACTTCAAGCTCCAGCCATACGACCGCTTCTACTATTCTGCCAAGATGAAGAAGGAGATGCTCAATATCTCTGACGATGAAATCAAGCCTTACTTCAATGTGGATAGCGTTCAGATAAACGGTGTATTCTATGCTGCTCATCGCGTATATGGCCTGAACTTCAAACAGCGCAAGGATATTCCTACCTATCACCCGGACATGAAGGTATTCGAGGTAAGCGACAAGAGCGGCAAGCCTATCGCCCTCTTCTACAGCGACTACTTCCGTCGCCCTACCAAGCGTGGCGGTGCCTGGATGAGTGCTTTCGCCAAGCAGAGCGACAAGTGGGGACAGTTGCCTATTATCTATAATGTATGCAACAATGCCAAGGCTCCAGAGGGTCAACCTACCCTGATTACATGGGATGAGGTTTGCACCATGTTCCATGAGTTCGGTCACGCTCTCCACGGCATGTTGTCAAAGTGCGGTTACAATACCCTTTCGGGCACAGCAGTGGCTCGCGACTTCGTGGAAATGCCATCACAGTTTAACGAGTCATTTGCCAGCATCCCAGAAATCTTCGATCACTACGCCCGTCACACTGAGACCGGTGCAGCGATGCCAGCAGACTTGAAGGAGCGCATGCTGAAGAGCATCAGCTTCCAGCCTGCCTATGCTTTGGGTGAGAACCTTGCTGCTACCTGCCTTGATCTGGCTTGGCACGAGTTGACGCCAGACGAGATTCCATCTCCATATATGGCAGGTGCGTTCGAGAAGGAAGCCCTCAACAATGTAGGTCTGCTCAATTCTCAGATTCCTCCTCGCTATTCTACCACCTATTTCAATCACGTATGGGGTGGCGGTTATGCAGCCGGTTACTACAGCTATCTCTGGACTGAGGTGCTCGCCGTGAACGTAGCTGATTACTTTGCCAAGCATGGTGCCTTGGATCCAGCTATCGGTCAGGCATTCCGCGACAAGGTTCTGAGCCGTGGCAATACCAAGGATCAGATGGAAATGTTCACCGATTTCACGGGTATGAAGGAACCTGATGCCTCTGGTTTCCTGAAGGCAAGAGGATTGTAAGAAAGAAAATCATATAAGAAAAAAGCGTCCCCCCAAAAAATCAGGAGGACGCTTTTTTCTTTTATAAAGCTTTTGCCCTTACAGGGCGACAGGCTTGCATCTACAAAAACCCAGGGTGTACCCTGGGCTAGGAGCTTCTGCCCTTTCAGGGCGTTTTGCAGCAAACAGGGCATATAAAAGTTACATGCAAACCTTACTGCTTCACCGCCTTAGGAGTCCAGTTCTTCAGGAAGCGGAGGGTCTTCTGCTCATCGTAGCCCTTGCCCTGCTCCAGGAAGCTGGAATCCTGGATATGGAGTACATTTCCATTCTCGTCCAGAACCACGAAGACTGGGAAACCGAAACGCTGAGGATAATTCAATCGCTTCATCAGCTGCGCAGCCTTCTCAACAGAAGCATCGCCTTCCTTCTTGCGAGGATTGTAATTCACGTGAAGATACACGAAGTTATCGTTCACCGCCTTGTTCACCGCCGTATCCTTCTCTACGAAATCGGCAAAGCGCAGGCACCATGGGCACCAGTTGCCACCCACCTGACAAATCACGAACTTGCCCTCAGCCTTCGCCTTCTGCAATCCCTCGTCTATCTGAGTCATCGGGTCGATAGTCTCATTATACACTCTCTTCAATGCTCCCTGAGCATGCGCCATCATCACGACAACCGTCATCATGAAGGCAATGGTAATCATTCTTTTCATACGATATCTCTATTTTTTCTAATTCATTTATATACAATACATTTTATCAATCATACATCGCAGGACTTACATTTCGAATGGAGTCAACACATTCCGAAGCTTTTCGAAATCGGATTTCGAGATTCGTCTGCCCCGAAGACTTCTTACCAGCGGATAATCCTCAAAATAAGGCTCCTGGGTGGTGTACCAGCGATGAGAACGGAGCTCGCGAACCAGAACCAGTTTCGATTCGATGCGGCGGGCAAAGCTGGGATTCACACGCGAAAGATAATGCTTGCCATCCTGCATTTCGATGGCAAGCATCAGATAGGTTTGCGGTCCCTTCGCCTTCTGCCTCTCCTCTACCCGCTCACTCACCTTCCAGTCCTTGGTAGAAGTCATCACCCGGATATCCCAACCGTATTTCCTATTCAGATTATCCATCATCCCCCTGAACACGATGCCGTGAGGAGCCGTATCCTTCAAACCGGTAAAGCCGATGATATAGTGAATCATCTCGTGGAGCAGGACGCTCTTTGCCTGCCGGTCGGTCATATCGTAATATGTACTCATGGAAAGCTTGAAATCATAGAGTTTGGTGCGCCCCCATCGGGTGGCACGCTTGTAGGCAAGCTGTCCCAAACGGGTCTTGGCACGGGTCAGCCCCAACTCCGGAACGGGCAGTTTGCCCCCGAAGTAGTCGTGGTCGAAACGCCGAAACCACTCTTCCATCCATTCTACTGTTACAATCATGGCGGCAAAGGTACAGCATTTTGCTCATAAAACAAAAACAAATCACTAAAAACTGGTTCAAACTGGTTCAATTTGTTTCATTTCCCTTCTTTTTTGAAAATAATCCCTTAAAAATTTGCAACCTATCGTTTTTTTCCTTAAATTTGCAGCCAAAGAGACGTTGCACTCGGCTATTTAAAAAAAGATATTATACGAGAGGCAAGAAAGAGTAAATGATTGGTACTTAGCAGAAGACAGATGTTATTGCAAATACAATTATCAGAAATATGATAAAATGACTTATAATCTTTAACGAAGAACTTATGGAACGATACGATTACGATTTTCATTGTACGAAGCTTTTCGAAGAAGGCGTACGCGCTCATCGCTATGGCGATGTTTCGATCATTCATCAGAGTAATGATGCAGATTGCTTCATCCTAGACATTCCTGGCAAAGTAGAGGAGATGTTTAGAGAGAACTTCAAGTTGAGACAGGACGAGATCATCCTGCTGGCTCGCGATACTTCTATTTGGAACAACCGGACAGAGGGACTGGTTATCACCAACAGACGCATCGTCTATATCCCAAAATGCATTGGCAGCAACAAAAATATCTACGTGATTAACTATGCAGACTGCCAGCAGATTAACACAAATACAAACTCTGTACTCTTCTGGAAGAGCGCTGAAAGCTATCTAGCCATTCCAAAGAGTTTCTTCTTCAAGACAAGATGGAAGACCTATGACTTCGACAGAAGCATAGAACAGCTTACTATACTCCTTAAGAAGATGGGCGAGGCACATTCCCTGCATAACAACACAGCCCATCTTGCATATATTACGAATAAATATGCAGAAGCTTAGACTTCTGTATCTCCATATCAAACTTTTTTAGCCTCTGCAACAGGATTGTAACTTGCAGAGGCTATTTTTTTGTATTTTTATAGCATTTTCTTGTCGAAAATGAGTAACTTTGCAGCCAAATTTAAACGATAAAATGAACAAGACTGCACAGCACATCATTGACATACAAAATGTGTCGAAAAGATTCGGCGAGAAAACAGCCCTCAACAACATTAATCTCTTTGTGAGAAAGGGTGAATTCATGACCATTCTCGGTCCCTCGGGATGCGGAAAAACTACTCTTCTGAGACTCTTGGCAGGATTCGAAACAGCCACAGAAGGCATGATTACCATCAGCGGCAACGATATTACCAACCTGCCACCCTACAAACGAAACGTGAACACGGTGTTCCAGAAATACGCCCTATTCCCTCACCTCAATGTATTTGACAACATCGCTTTCGGCTTGAAACTCAAGAACACGCCGAAGGACCAGATTATGCCCAAGGTGAAGCGTGCCCTGAAAATGGTGAACATGAGTGATTACGAATACCGCGATGTGAACTCGCTTTCGGGTGGACAGCAGCAGCGTATCGCCATCGCCCGTGCCATCGTCAACGAGCCGGAAGTACTCCTGCTCGATGAACCGCTGGCTGCACTCGACCTCAAGATGAGAAAAGACATGCAGCTGGAGTTGAAGGAAATGCACGACCGTCTGGGAATCACCTTCGTATATGTTACCCACGACCAGGAAGAGGCTCTGACCCTAAGCGACACCATTGTGGTAATGAGCGAGGGAGAAATCCAGCAGATTGGAACACCGACCGATATCTACAACGAACCAGCCAATTCGTTTGTGGCAGATTTCATCGGCGAGAGCAACATCCTCTGCGGAACGATGATCCACGACTGTCTGGTAAAGGTTGCCGGATCGGAGATTCCTTGTGTGGATAAGGGATTCGGATGCAACCAGGAGGTAGATGTAGTGATCAGACCGGAAGACATCGAGGTGAGTACCGACACAGAGCACGCCCAGTTTGTCGGCAAGATTACCTCATCCATCTTCAAGGGCGTACACTACGAGATGCTTGCCGAGAGCGACAAGGGTTGCGAATTTCTGATTCAGAACTACAAGCATTTCGAGGTGGGACAGACCATCGGCATGAGCGTGATTCCCGACAACATCCACATTATGAAGAAGGAGCGTACCACCAACACCTTCGAAGCAAAGGTGAATGGCGACGGCACCATCGAGTTCCTGGGCTGCGAATACCAGATAGAGATTCCGGAGGATAAGAAGAATCTGATTCATACCGATGAAGACGGCAAGGAAGTGATCAATGTCAACGTGGATTTCGGAAAGATTGAGCTCTTCGACAACGAGAGCGAAGGAACCTTTACGGGCGACATCAGCTTTATCCTCTACAAGGGCGACCACTATCACCTGACCATCGACACCGACTGGGGCGAGAAGCTCTATGTGGATACACAGGATGTATGGGATCTGGGCGACCACGTAGCAATCACCATTCCTCGAGAGAATATTACTTTTTAAATTATAAAATTGCAGATCAGAAATTGAAACTCATTAAGTTTATCTCTTCGCGACAGAGTTGGTCGATTCCATACGCCATCTTCGCGGCAATTTTCGTGGTGCTGCCCTTGCTGCTCATCGTGTTCTTCGCATTCACCGATGAGTATGGTCACATCACGCTCTATAATTTCCAGAAATTCCTGGCGCATCCCGAAGCTATCAATACCTTTGTGTATTCCATCGGAATCGCCTTTCTCAACACCCTGCTCTGTATCCTGCTGGGCTATCCGGCAGCGTATATCCTCACACAGACCAAGATGAAGTATGCCAACACCATCGTGATGCTCTTCATCCTGCCTATGTGGGTGAACATCCTGGTAAGAACACTCGCCACCGTGGCACTCTTCGATTTCGCCGACCTGCCACTGGGCGAGGGAGCACTGCTGTTCGGTATGGTATATAACTTCATCCCCTTCATGATTTATCCAATCTACAACACCCTCCAGAAGATGGACCGCAGTTATATCGAGGCAGCCGAAGACCTGGGCGCATCGCCTTGGCAACAGTTCTATAAGGTGATACTGCCCCTGTCGATGCCGGGCGTGGCAAGCGGAATCCTGATGGTGTTCATGCCAACCATCTCAACCTTCGCCATCTCAGAGCTGCTCACGATGAACAACATCAAGCTCTTCGGTACCACCATACAGGAGAACATCAACAACTCGATGTGGAACTATGGTGCGGCACTCTCGCTCATCATGCTCTTCCTCATCGGTGCCTCTACCCTCATAGCAGGCGACGGCAGTAAACAGGAAGGAGGTATCAGATGACGAATTCACTGTTTACCAAGGATATGATGAAGAAGATTTTCTGTCAGGGTTATCTGTGGCTGCTCCTGCTGCTGCTCTACTCCCCTATCCTCATCATCGTGATCTTCTCGTTTACCGAGGCCAGGGTCATGGGCAACTGGACGGGCTTCTCACTGCAACTCTACAAGAACCTCTTTGTAGAGGGAACCCACCACTCGCTGACGGCGGCACTCGTCAACACGATAACCATCGCCCTGATCACCGCAACCGTATCGACCATCTTCGGAACCCTCACCGCCATCGGAATCTACAATCTGAGAAACCGGTATGCGAGAAACGCCATCCAGTTCGTCAACAATATCCCGATTCTGAACGGCGACATCATCATCGGTATTTCGCTCTTCCTGCTCTTCATCACGCTGGGCATCCCGCAGGGCTACACCACGGTGGTTATCTCGCACATCACCTTCTGTCTGCCCTACGTCATTCTGAGTGTTATGCCTCGACTGAAGCAGATGAACCCGAACCTCTACGAGGCAGCGCTCGACCTGGGTGCTTCTCCGATGCAGGCATTGCGCAAGGTGATTATTCCGGAGATTCTGCCCGGTATGATTTCGGGCTTCATGCTCGCCATCACGATGAGTATCGACGATTTCGCCGTCACCATCTTCACCATCGGAAACGAGGGATTGGAGACACTCTCCACCTTCATCTATGCCGATGCCAGAAAGGGAGGCTTGACGCCGGAACTTCGTCCGCTGAGTACGATCATCTTCGTATTGGTGCTCGTGATGCTGATTATCATCAATCGTCGTTCGGATAAAAACAAGAAGAAATAAGAATGAAGAACAAGATATTTTTAGGAGTTAAAGGAGTTAAGACAATTGCTTTTCTCTTCCTGAGCCTGCTGATGATTCTGCCGCTCTCTTCCTGTTACAACAAGGAGAACAGAGAGGAGATTCTGAAGGTTTACAACTGGGGAGATTACATCGATGAGGATATCCTTGCCGAATTCCCGAAATGGTATGAGGAGCAGACGGGCAAGAAGCTCCGCGTCATCTACCAGACTTTTGATATCAACGAGGTGATGCTCACCAAGATTGAGCGTGGTCACGAAGATTATGATGTGGTGTGCCCATCAGAATACATCATTGAGCGAATGCTTCGCAAAGACCTTCTGCTGCCTATCGACACCGCCTTCGGCAAGACGCCAAACTATCTCAAAAACGTGTCGCCATACATCGTGAAGCAGATTGATGCAACCTCGAATCATGGCAGAATCGCCCACAATTATGCCGTTCCGTATATGTGGGGAACCTGCGGTATCTTATATAATAAGGTACACGTACCTATAAAAGATGCGCAGACCTGGGGCACGCTGTGGAGTCCCAGATATCGTGGCAAGCTCCTAATGAAGGATTCCTACCGCGATTCTTACGGCACCGCCCTGATCTGGGAGCACCGCAAGGAACTGGCTGCCGGCAAGGTGACCGTTCCGGAACTGATGAACGATTATTCGCCAAAAGCCGTTGCCATCGTAGAGAAACAGCTGAAGGCGCTGAAACCGAGCATCGAGGGATGGGAGGCTGATTTCGGCAAGGAGACGATGACCAAAGGCAAGGCTTATCTAAATATGACCTGGAGCGGTGATGCGGTCTGGGCGATAGAAGAAGCCGGGAAGGTAGGCGTGGATCTGGGATACGAAGTACCTAAGGAGGGAAGCAACGTCTGGTTCGACGGATGGGTGATTCCGAAGTATTCCCGCAATCCGAAGGCAGCTTCCTACTTCATCAACTATCTCTGCCGGGAGGATGTGGCTCTCGCCAATATGGAAACCACAGGATATGTGAGCAGTGTAGCAGGCAAGAAGGTCTTCGAAGCGATGAGCGACAAGGGGGCTTATCCAGAGACGGTGAATCTGGCTTATTTCTTCGGAGAGGAAGGCAGAAAGGCGCATCTCAACCCGATTATGTATCCTGACAGCACGGTAGTGGCAAGATGTGCGATGATTCATGATGCCGGCGACCATACTCCGGAAGTTCTGGATATGTGGTCAAAAGTAAAGGGTGACAACCTGGGTGGCGGCATCGTGATTTTCCTCCTGGCAGTAGTCTTGGGCTTAACCGTCTTCGTTTCTATCAAGAAAATCGAGCACTACAAGCACAGAAGATTGTCGAGAAAACATCGCAGACACCACATTATAAAAGTTAAAGGGTAAAAAGTAAAAGGATAAAAGCTCATACCCCTCACGCCCTGAACCAACGGTCACCGGCCGAAGGGAAAGGTAAAGGGCAGAAGCATGCTTTACTCCTCACGCCCTGAAAGGGCAGAAGCTCCTAGCCCAGGGCAACACCCTGGGTATAATGGCAGTCAATAAGACGCCCTGAAAGGGCAAAAGCCTTATTTTTAGGGGGAAAATGAAGTTTTTTGAGAAAAAAGTGAAAAAAGATGCAGAAAAATTTGGTGGAATGAAAAAAAAGCACTACCTTTGCACTCGCTTTTAAGAACAAAGCTTTTATCAAATAAAGAAAGTTCGCAAATCAAAAGCTTTTGGGTAGTTACCAGAGTGGCCAAATGGGGCAGACTGTAAATCTGCTGGCTATGCCTTCGGTGGTTCGAATCCATCACTACCCACTTTTCCCAAAAATAACTCAAAAAAATTAAGAGTCCGATTTTCGTTATGAGAATCGGATTTTTTCTTTTTAATATATCCACATAATTTCAGTAATAAGAGGGCACTAGGCACCTTACAGCCTAAAGACTGTAAGGTGATCATCATATACAGCTAGCACATTTCTGCCTTTGAGCAGGGCGGCTACAGGCTTGCCTTTCAGTTTTCCGATAGAGGAACCATCGGGATGAATCAGCCTAAAGTTGGATTTGTCATCCCTGTTTTGTATGCAAAGCACATCATCCAAACGGAAACAAACGGAGAAAGTCTCGTAGAGATCATAAGATTCAAGAATGTCCAACTTGTCATTGAAGACAAAAAGCTTGTTGGTACTGGTCTGCATCGGGCACACCTTGTCGAATGCCTCCACTAAAGTCAGCTTTGGTGCAAGTCCATGAAACGCATAGAATGGTTTTCTCAACACCATAGTCAAAGCCCCATTGGCACTGCGATCCCAATCTTTGCTGATGACAGCAGAATCAGCAAATGACAGATATACAGCCTTGTCGGAACCAGCAAGGAAGACACCACTCTCCGTGAGCATTCCGTCGTTCATGACATGCTTCTTGTCGTATAAAGGAAACATCTTCTTCCTATCTCCCGTCTGTGCATCAAAAGAAGCCAAGAAAGGCTTGCCACACTTCACCGTACCTCTCATAAGACTCTTGCCATAACCGTAATTGAGCATCAATATCTTGCCATCCCTGAGCAGAAGATGAGCCGTAGAAGCCTCCTTGTCCTGGAAATCATACTTCCAGCGTGTTTGCAAACTGTCCGCTCCCAAACAATAGAGGCTTTTTCTATCACTAATATACAAGTCAGAGCCCACCTGAAGGATATTGGAAGTCAAGCCCGTAATGAGATATGGATTAAGATTATAATAATAGTAATAAAAAGGAGAATTAAATCCGATGGTGACTGCCGCAGACAAGACATTGGTCAATGCCAAAGCCATCATTCCCTTTGTATCACTGATGCCAGTCACAGCCTTCACCTTCTTGATTTCACCCGAATGGATGTTGATCTCGTTGATGGCATCCCCCACAACCACCAGGTGAGTGGAATCCACCATGCAAGCATCTTTCCATCCCACGTTCTTGGTCATCGGAATCTCGGCATCCCACAACAGCATTCCTGTGCTCAGGCGATAAGCGTATGTCTTGCTACCTCCCACGTTCTCAAGTCCCACCACGATATCCAAGCTATCATTGAAATAGACAGGATAAAGATACTGCGTCCATAGCGACCGGCCCGTCTTGGTATCAGACAAGGTCAAGAGCGACTTGCCAGTACTTTTCAGAGTGGAGGAAAGCAGCACTCCCTTGGAACAGACGCCATAGAGTTTTGACAAAGAAAGTTTCAGCGACTTTTGCCATTGCACTTCCAGGGTATTGGCATCTAGTGAATAGAGATAGCCAGTATCGGTATTTTTTCCTTTTTTAGTGGTATCACAAGCGAAGACGATGAGCGTGCTATCGCAATTGTAGGCCTGGAGAATGCGTTTGTGCAAATCTATTGACTTGCCACAGATGGGGGCACCTTCATCCATATCCGCAACTTGGACTGATTCTACAGTCGTCTGCGCTGACATCCCTATCGAGAAGATCAACTGCAAGAATAAAATAATCTTTTTCATATTTATGTTAGCCTTAATTCTGCAACACTATTATAAATTAAACTTCTTAAGTAACTGGGTGGATAAGTTACAAAAAGAAGAGCAGCGATCCAACCGTCGCTACTCTTCCCTATCCATATTTTGTATTTAGTCTTTCAAACTATTCTTATACCACTCGAAGAGCTTCTGTACACCATCCTCGATTTCTACCTTGTGAGTCCAGCCGAGACTGTGGAGCTTATCTACTGAGATGAGCTTTCTTGGGGTTCCATCAGGCTTGCTGGCATCAAACTCTACCTCACCCTCGAAACCTACAGCCTTCACTACAAGCTCAGAAAGCTCACGGATGGTAAGTTCCTTACCGGTTCCCACATTGATATGGCAGTTGCGAATCTCACCGAGAGATGGGATGGCTCCGCCACGACCCTCTGAATTGTTTCTATCCACGGCACCATCTACCTTGGCACCATAGAATACAGAACTATACTTCTCTATGCCGATGATATCCTTGAAATCCACATTCAGGAGCACATGCACACTGGCATCTGCCATATCCTCGCTCCAGAGGAACTCACGGAGCGGTGTTCCGGTTCCCCAGAGCACTACCTTATTATCATAGATACCATAGAACTCCAATGCTTTCAGGATGCGCTCATGAGAGTTGCTTCCATCCACATTGCCCTCGCCGATGATGGCACGGAGCTTATCTGTAGGATTGATAGGACGCTTGTTCATATCCACCTCGATGCTGTGCCAGTCGCCGTCGTGGATGAGCTTGGCAAGATAGATCTTGCGCATCATCGCAGGCATCACGTGACTATTCTCCAAGTGGAAGTTATCGTTCGGACCATAGAGGTTGGTTGGCATCACAGCGATATAATTGGTACCATACTGAAGGTTGTAGCTCTCGCACATCTTCAGTCCGGCAATCTTGGCGATGGCATATTCCTCGTTGGTGTATTCCAGCGGAGAAGTGAGGAGCACATCCTCCTTCATTGGCTGCGGAGCATCCTTCGGATAGATGCAGGTAGAGCCCAGGAAGAGGAGCTTCTTCACGCCATGAGAATAGGCATTGCTGATGACGTTGCACTGCATCTTCATATTCTGCATGATGAAGTCGGCACGATAGAGCGAATTCGCCATGATTCCGCCCACGAAGGCTGCGGCCAAGACCACAGCATCCGGCTTCTCCTCATCAAAGAACTTCTCTACTGCATACTGGTCGGTCAAGTCGAGTTCTTTGTGAGAACGACCTACCAGATTGTTATAGCCTCTCTTCTTGAGGTTATTCCAGATAGCAGAACCCACGAGTCCGTGGTGTCCTGCTATATAAATCTTAGAATCTTTTGATAACATTGATTATTATTGTAAACTATCAACCGTTAACTATCAACTGTTAACTATTACTTAACAATACCCTTCTCCAAGTATTCCACGAGGTTGCAGCGAACCTTCTCACCGGCAGCCTCGGCAGCCACCTTGGCCATATCGCTCTCTACCATGATCTTGACGAGATCTTCGAAAGAGGTGGTGTTTGGATTCCAGCCGAGCTTAGCCTTTGCCTTTGTTGGGTCACCCCAGAGGTTAACCACGTCGGTAGGACGATAGAAATCAGGAGAAACCTCAACGAGAGTCTTGCCGATAAGCTCCTCAGGACCCTCAACGCAGATACCCTTCTCGTTCTCATTCTTGCCTTCCCACTTCAGTTCGATACCTACGTGGTGGAAAGCCAACTGGGCGAACTCACGAACTGAGTGCTGCTTACCTGTTGCAATCACGAAATCCTCTGGCTTCTCAGCCTGGAGAATCAGCCACATGCACTCTACGTAATCCTTGGCATAACCCCAGTCACGGAGAGAATCCAGGTTACCGAGATAAAGCTTGCTCTGCTTGCCCTGCTTGATACGGGCTGCAGCCAATGTAATCTTACGGGTTACGAAAGTCTCACCACGGCGCTCACTCTCGTGATTGAAGAGGATACCAGAGCAGCAGAACATGTTGTATGCCTCACGATACTCCTTGACAATCCAGAAACCATACTGCTTGGCAACAGCGTATGGAGAATAAGGGTGGAATGGAGTGTTCTCGTTCTGAGGAACCTCTTCTACCTTGCCGTAAAGTTCAGAAGTTGAAGCCTGATACATGCGGCAAGTCTTCTCCAAACCGCACTGGCGGATAGCCTCCAGAATACGGAGCACACCTGTGGCGTCAACATCGGCAGTAAACTCAGGAGAGTCGAAGCTCACCTGTACGTGGCTCTGCGCTGCAAGATTATAAACTTCTGTTGGCTTCACCTTGTTCATCACCTGGATGATACTCATAGAGTCACCGAGGTCGGCATAGTGAAGGTGGAAATTTGGGGTACCCTCCAAGTGAGCGATACGCTCGCGATAGTCTGTTGAAGAACGACGGATTGTTCCGTGAACATCATACCCCTTACTCAACAACAATTCGGCTAAGTAAGAGCCATCCTGACCTGTGATACCTGTAATTAAAGCTACTTTTCTATTTTCCATTTACTTCTTTATATGATAAATTAATAAATTCGTTGCAAAAGTACGACTTTTTTTTCAGACTATCAAACTTTCTGCTATTTATTTGCCTTTTTCTCTAACATTGAACCGGTTTGAACCTAAGATTGGAACTATTTGAAACGAAGCTATACCCATCTGAATCTAAGCCAAAGAGGGATGAGATTCTACACTTGAGCCGTCTGCGTCTCCGGCCAGTTCACCAGATACAGCATTTCCGTAGCTCGCGTAAAGGCAGTATAGAGCCAGTGGATATAATCGGGATTGAGCATATCATCCGTCATGTACCCCTGATCCACATACACATGTGCCCACTGTCCGCCCTGTGCCTTGTGGCAGGTTACAGCATATGCGAATTTCACCTGCAGGGCATTGAAGAACTGATCCTGCCGGATGGCCTTCATCCTATCTGCCTTGAGCGGAATATCCTGATAATCCTCTTCTATCTGATAGAAGAGCTGCTCCTGCTGTTCATGGGTCAGGGCAGGCGCCTCGCTCGTCAATGTATCCAGCAATACCGTAGCTTCCAGCTCGTAATTGTCGTAATCGGGAAATTGGAGCAGAAGCGTGGCAAAGCGGAAGCCATAGAGATCGATGCGGCGGCGCACCTTCAGCACTTTCGCACGATCGCCATTCGCCAGAAAAGCAGGAATATCGTTACTTTGAAGTTTATTATTACTCTTCCTCTCTTCTTCCATCCAGTAATAATTGTTCTTCACAATCATCAGAATATCGCCCTGCGAGAGCTCTTCCTCCCTATCCAGCACCATATTGCGGATGCCCTGATTGAAGATGTTTGCACGCTTGTTGCTGCGGGTCACCACGATGGTATCGTCCAGACCTACATGGTGATAGCTGTCGGCTAGAGCCTCTATCAGTTCGGATCCAGGCATCGGTTTGATATCCGAATAGCCAGCAAAATGAATCTTCGGGAGTTGGGTGATGTCATCGTGCGTAATCATCTGTCTGATCATCGTGGCATTATAGAGAATCCCCGATTTCTCGCTCTGTCGGAGCACCTCGTTCAGATCACATTCATACACCTTCAGTCCATATCCCTCCAGCATCGCTGCATGCAGGGCAGGCGACTCCTCCTCGCCGACAGGAGGCAACTGCGCCTTGTCACCTATCAGCAGCAAGCGGTCGTTACGTCCCTGATACACGAAATGCACCAGGTCATCCAACAGGCATCCGCTTCCGAAACTCATCCCTCCCAATCCCATATTGGCAATCATCGATGCCTCATCTACCATGAAAAGCGTATCGGTATAGAGATTATCATTCAGATTAAACTGTCCCTCTACCCCCGAAAACGATTTTTCACGATAGATACGGCGATGGATGGTATAGGCAGGCGAACCGCTGTTCAGCGAGAACACCTTCGCTGCCCTACCCGTAGGTGCCAGAAGCATCACCTTCTGGCGAATCTCCTTCAGGGTCCTGACGATGGCACCCGAGAGCGTTGTCTTACCCGTACCCGCACTACCTCGCAGAATCATCACGGCGTGCGGATCTCTATCGGTAAGAAACTCAGCAAACACCTCCAGGGCATGTGCCTGTTCCTGGGTTGGCGGAAAGCCAAATTGCTGCAATATCTTATATTTTAGCTCGTCTATTATCATCAATTTGTTATTTATCCTTTAATAATTAATAATTTCAACACCAAATATTTTGCGTTGTCTCCGTTTTGCATTATCTTTGCAGATACAAAAGTACTAATACTTTTTGAAATGAGAATGAAATTAAGAAAAATAAACAATAATGCCATCCTGGGCGCCTGCGTCATTATCATGATGCTGCTTTGCGTCCTCAGCATCAGCCAGCCTCTCATCTTCGAGAAACAGATGGCGAGCCGCGAAGCTGAGGTAAAGGAGAAACTGATGCTCATCCGTTCTGCCGAAGAAAGATACAGGGCGAAGTACGGAGTCTATACCGGCGATTTTGCTGTCCTCATCAAGGCAAAGTATCTCAAGGCTGAGGATACCCTCATCCCTTATTCCGATGGCAGGAAATTCTCGCTCGCCGCCACTACCATTATCCATAAAAGCGGAAAGCAGATTCCACTGATGGAATGTGGAGCCACCTATGAAGACTATCTTGATGGTCTCAACGAGGAGGCGATTCAACAGGTAACAGAAAAAGCTTCCGATGCCGGCAACTTTCCTGGATTAAAGATCGGAGACATCACCAAAGACAACGACAATGCAAGTAATTGGTAAAAAAAGAACACAGCAAGCACGACTCACCATCCGTGTGAGCAAGAATACACTCAGCTTCTCGGTTGTAGATCGCGAAGCCGAGCACCAGTTGATATACGAACCTTACACCGTGAAAAGCGGTGTATCGATAGCAGCCAACCTCAGACAGGCTTTCGGCGAAAGCGAACTCCTGCAGCGCGGCTATCAGAAGGTGCGTGTCTATATCGATACGCCTATCCTGCTGGTACCTATCGAAGAATTCCACGAGGAAGACCTCACCGTGCTCTATCAGCATGCCTTCACGGGCAGCCACAGCGATGCCATCCTCTACAGGGTGCAGCCGAATCTGAATGTAGTGGCCGTTTTCCCAATCAACAAGGATCTGAAGATGGTGATAGAAGACAACTTCCAGGATGTGCGCTTCACTCCTATCATGCAGCCGATGTGGAACTATCTGCACAAGCGCAGCTTCACGGGTATCTACCACAAGCTCTATGCGTATTTCCACGACAAGAAGGTGGACATCTTCTGTTTCGAGAAAAACAGATTCAAGTTCTACAATTCCTTCCAGGCTAATCATGCCAAGGATGCACTCTACTTCATCCTCTTCGTATGGAAGCAGTTGGGATTGCAGCAGATGCAGGATGAGCTGCATGTTTCGGGCGATATTCCGGATAAGGATTGGTTCCTCTACAATGCCAAGCTCTATGTCAAGAAGACTTTTCTCCTGAATCCGAGCGCCGAATTCAATCGTGCGCCCATCACGGAAATCAAGGGAATGCCGTTCGATCTGCTGACGCTCTACTTAAGCAAGTAAAAATAAAATAATTATAGTAAAATGAGAATCATAACAGGACAATATAAGGGTCGCCACTTCGACATACCACGTTCGTTCAAGGCGCGACCAACTACAGATTTCGCAAAGGAGAACATCTTTAATGTTTTGCAGAATTACATCGATTTCGAGGATGCCACAGCCCTCGACCTCTTTGCCGGCACAGGCAGCATCTCGCTGGAACTGGTATCCCGTGGATGCAGCAGAGTCATCAGCGTAGAGGCCGACCGCGACCATGCCAACTTCATCCGCGAATGTTTCAAGAAACTGGGCGAAGACAAGAATCTTCTGATTCGCGGCGATGTATTCCGCTTCCTGAGAACCTGCAAACAGAAGTTCGATTTCATCTTTGCCGATCCGCCATACGCACTGGAGAAGCTCCCCGAGATTCCAGACCTCGTACTGAATGGTGACCTTCTCAACGAAGAGGGCATCTTCGTTTTCGAACATGGCAAGAACTACGATTTCTCCGAACATCCAAGATTCCTGGAGCATAGAAGTTACGGAAGCGTAAACTTCTCGATATTCAGATAAAATCAGGTGATTGTTTTAAAGCTTTTGCCCTTACATGGCGAAAGGGGAAACGCAAGACTACCCAGGGCGATGCCCTGGGCTAGGAGCTTCTGCCCTTTCAGGGCGTATGGAGCAAAACATCCTCCCTTTTTACAGCAGCGGAGAAAGCAATCTTACGATACTCTCGAACAATCTTTTCAGGAACGGGCGCCTTACAAAATACGCCACATCATCCACCAGAATGCTGCAGGATTCATCCTTCAGATAAATCCGCTTGATTCTCTGAGCCATTTCCTCATCATAGAAGAAGGCATTCGCCTCGAAATTATTCTCGAAACTGCGGAAATCCACATTCGTGCTGCCCACGGTACAGAGGTTGTCATCGCTCACCAGCAACTTGCTGTGATTGAATCCACCCGTATAGAGATAAACCTTCACGCCAGCCTCTATCGCCTCCATCAGATAAGAACGCGAAGCCCACTCCACCATCCTGGCATCTGAATGTCTAGGCATCAGCAACCGGATATCCACTCCCGCCAGCGCCGCCGTGCGCATCGCAAAGAGCACAGGCTCTGTAGGCAGGAAATAAGGCGTCTCCATATACACATACTTCTGCGCCTGGAGCAGAATGCGCACATATCCCTGCATGATATCAGGCCATGGAGCAATCGGACTGCTCGTTACTACCTGCACCAGACAATTATTCCTGATTTTCGAATCCACCGGAGGATAATACTTTCGGTTTGACACCAAGGTGCGATCCACAAAATACCAGTCTATCAGGAAAGCACGCTGCAGGGCATACACGCCTCCGCCCTCTATCCTCAGATGCGTATCGCGCCACTTCTGTTTCCCGGTGCCCTTCACATAGCGCTTGGCGATGTTCATGCCACCGATGAATCCTACCCTGCCGTCTATCACGCATATCTTGCGGTGATTGCGGTAGTTCACCTTGCTGGTAAACGCCGGAAACCTTACCGGCATGAACGAATGCACATCGATGCCCGCTTCCCTCATGCGCTCAAAGAAGGCATCCTTCACCTTCCAACAGCCCACGTCATCGTATATCAGTCTGACTTCCACTCCCTGTTCCGCCTTGTCTATCAGGGCATCAGCCACCAGATAGCCCAGGGCATCATCCTCGAAGATATAGGTATCGAGATGGACATGATGCTTCGCCTTACCTATATTATATAATAAGGAGAAGATGAATTCATAACCATCAGTAAAGATATCCACCTGATTGTCCTTAAACGGGAATGCCCAGTTCTGATTGGTAAAGAGATTCATCAGCGGCTTGTTGTTGGCTGGGATATGCAGATTCTCCTGCTCGGCAAACTCCAGCATCGATCGCTTGGTCAACTGGTCCATACTTCTATCGCTGATCAGCCGTTCCTTTCTCGTGTTCTGCCCGAAGAAGATGTAGAAGATGATTCCCACGAAAGGCATGAAGGCGAGCACAAGAATCCACGCCATCGTCTTGGCGGGCTGTCGGTTGTCCATCAAGACGGTGATGATAGCGGGAATCATGATCGCCATATAAAGCAAGAGATAAATCCAATGAATATATATCATACCTTTCTTTTTTTATCTAGTTGAATACCGAGTTGGTCTGGCTGGCAAGCAGCGAGTTCATCTTCTTCAGTTTCATAAACTCCTCCACCAGCTCCCTGTTCGAAGGATTTCTGGCAAATTCCTGCTGCACCTCTATCAGTCGCTGTGCGATATAATGTGTGCGGAAGCTCAGCAGATCCTTGAAGACAAACTGGCGCAGCTTTTCAGCGTTCAGCTGCAGCTGCAGACTTGCCGTAGAAACCTCCTGTTCTCCCGTCGGCAGACTGGCAATCCTGCTCACCTCCGGATCCGGATGGTTGGCAAAATAGGTTTCCGCCACGAAGTTCTCATCCTCCAGATGCTCCAGCGTTTCCTGCAAGATTCTGTTATAAAGCTCGTTATGGAATCTGAACTCATCGCCCGACATATCCAGATAGATATATTGTGCTATCGGCAGTTCTATGTCGTTACCCTCCACATCCTTCACCACGATATGCTTTTCTCCGTGGTGTATGATCAGCTTCACCAGCAGGTCCTCCACCTCCAGCAGCTTGTCCAGCGGCGTCACGCCCCTCATGGCAGCCTGCATTCCCTGCTGTGGGGCAGTAGCCTTCGGATCTTTCAGTCCAGCCGCGCGCCGTTCAGCCTTCACCTGCTCGCTCATGCCGTTTCTCACAAAGTTGTTCAGCGCATTCACGATAATCGCCTCGTTCACGCCCAGTCGGTGGGCGCAGTCGGTGATATAAGAGGCTCGGGTAATCTGGTTCTTGATCTTCGAGATGCTCTCCACGATGCTGTTGATTGCCTGGCTTCTCTTCACCGGATCGGTCACGCCGTTCAGCGAGAGGTCGGTCTTAAACTGTATGAAGTCCTTCTGGTTTTCCTCTATGTATTTTCTGAAATCGGCAGCGGTATGGCTTCGGGCAAAGCTGTCAGGGTCGTTTCCATCCGGCAGGAAGAGCACCTTCACGTTCATCTCCTCCTCCAGCAGCATGTCGGTACCTCGCAGCGCCGCATGCACGCCCGCAGCATCGCCGTCGTAGAGCAATACGATGTTGCTGGTGAATCGGTGGAGCAGTCTGATCTGATGGATGCTCAGCGCCGTACCCGAGTTGGCCACCACGTTTTCGATGCCGCACTGGTGCATGGAGATTACATCCGTATATCCCTCCACCATATACACGCAGTCTTCCTTGGCGATGGCCTTCTTTGCCTGATACAGGCCGTAGAGTTCACGCTCCTTGTGGTAGATGATACTGTCGGGCGAGTTCACGTATTTCTGGCTCACACCCTTGGTACGGGTATCCAGCACACGTCCGCCGAAAGCCACCACCTTTCCGCTCACACTCAGCCACGGGAAGATGGCACGCCCCGAGAATCGGTCCAGATACTTGTCCTGTCCGCTCTTGTTGCCCGCTTCCTCCTTGTCCACCTTGAAGCAGAGACCGGTATCCACCAGGTATTTCGGCTGATATCCTTTCTTCACCGCCTCGTCGAAGAGCGCCGTGCGCTGGTTCAGGGCGAATCCCAGCTGGAATTTCCGGATGATGTCGTCTCTGAATCCTCGGCTTCTGAAATACTGCATGCCGATGGCTCTTCCGTCCACATCATTCTGCAGGATATCCTGGAAGTATTTCGCCGCCCATTCATTCACGATGAACATCGATTCGCGTTCGCTTTCGCGCTGCTTCTCCTCGTTGGTCATCTCGCGTTCCAGAATCTCGATATGGTATTTGTTAGCCAGCCATCTCAGTGCCTCAGGATAGGTCATCTGCTCCAGCTCCATCAGGAAGTTGATGGCGTTTCCACCCTTGCCACAGGTAAAGCAGTGGCAGATGCCTCGGGTTGGCGAAACGGAGAAGGATGGATGGGAATCGTTGTGGAAAGGACACAAGCCGACATAGTTGATGCCGCGCTTTTTCAGCGTGACGAATTCAGACACCACCTCTTCTATCTTGATGGAGTCCATAATACGTGCTATCGTCGGTTTGTCTATCATATTTTTCTATCTTATTTTATGATGCAAAATTAATACTTTTCTCTGAAAACACAAAACATTTAGGGAAAAAGACGTACAGAAACCGCATGGAAAGCCAAAATGAAACAAATAATAAAGAAAAGATTACATTTGACAAAGTAAAATACGATGAATATTCCTACCTTTGCAAACATCAAATACATAAACATATTTTTTATATGAGACTTAACAACATCAAGAAAGTATTTTTAGCTTCCGCTGCTCTCCTCTCAGCCATGAGCATGAGTGCAGCAGAGAGATTCGTCAGTTTCAAGCAGGGCGATCTGCTCATCAACGCTAATGACAAGGTAGAAATCTATATGGACGCCAACGACTGCCGTGGCGTGAGCTATGCTGCCAATGCAGTGGTCAGGGACATCAGCAAGGTGAGCGGCTCCCAAGCCACCATCACCTCCAACCGGAAGGCAACCATCCTCGTGGGAACCATCGGACATTCTGCTGCCATCGACCAGCTCATCAAACAGAAACGCATCAACGGAAATCTGCTCAAGGGCAAGCGCGAGAAATTCATCATCACTGTGGTGGATAAGCAGCTCGTCATCGCAGGAAGCGACCGCCGAGGCACCATCTATGGCATCTACGAACTCTCCCAGCAGATGGGCGTATCGCCTTGGTATGACTGGGCAGACGTGCCCGTAGAGCATCACGACTCCATCTTCGTAAACAAGGGAATCTATACAGATGGCGAGCCAGCCGTACGCTATCGCGGCATCTTCCTCAACGATGAAGCTCCCTGCCTCACCTCGTGGGTAAAGAACACCTACGGCACCGAGTATGGTGACCACCGATTCTATCAGCGAGTGTTCGAGTTGGTGCTCCGCTTACGTGGCAACATGATGTGGCCAGCCATGTGGGGCTGGGCTTTCTATGCCGACGATGCAGAGAACGAGAAGACGGCTGATGAAATGGGCGTAGTGATGAGTACTTCCCATCATGAGCCGATGGCCCGCAACCACCAGGAATACGCCCGCAACCGAAAGGGATGGGGACCTTGGAACTATCAGAAGAACAAGGCTAACCTGCAGAAATTCTTCCGTGAAGGCATCGAACGCATGAAGGGTACCGAACAGATTGTAACCATCGGCATGCGTGGCGACGGCGACGAGGCGATGAGCGACGAGGCTGATACCCGACTGATGACCAACATCATCAACGACCAGCGCAAGATTATCGCTGATGTAACGGGAAAGAAGGCGAGCGAGACACCGCAGGTATGGGCACTATATAAAGAGGTATTGGATTACTACGACAAGGGAATGAAAGTGCCCGACGATGTAACCCTGCTGCTCTGCGATGACAACTGGGGCAACGTGCGCCGTGTGCCGAATGCCCAGGAACGAAAGCACAAGGGCGGATGGGGACTCTACTACCACGTAGATTACGTGGGTGCTCCAAGAAACTCGAAGATGCTCAATGTTACCCCCGTGCAGAACCCTTGGGAGCAGTTGACACTTGCCTATGAGAACGGCATCGACCGTCTCTGGATTCTCAACGTGGGCGACCTCAAGCCGATGGAATATCCTATCAGCCAGTTTATGGACATGGCGTGGAATCCTCATAAATACTCAGCGAACAACATCACCCGCCACACCCGCGACTGGTGCGCCCAGCAGTTCGGAGAATCGCAGGCTGACGAGGCAGCAAGATTACTCAACCTCATCTGCAAGTACAATGGTCGCTGCACCCCAGAGATGCTCAACAAGAACACCTATAATTTGGAGAACGGCGAATGGCAGGAAGTGGTGAACCAGTATCTGAAGATAGAAGCCGATGCCTTGCGCCAGTACAACAGTCTGCCTGCAGCCTATCACGATGCCTACCGTCAGATCATCCTCTTCCCTACCGAGTTGATGAGCAATCTGCATCAGATGTACTTTGCCCAGGCTCAGAACCATGCTCTCTACAAGCAGAACAATCCGAAGGCGAACATCTGGGCTGATGAATGCGAACGCTTCTTCAAGCGCGATTCCCTCATCTGCCACAATTACAACCACAAGATGTCGGGTGGCAAGTGGAACGGAATGATGACACAGAAGCATATCGGCTACAAGAGCTGGAATGACGATTTCGAGAAGGACACCTGTCCGGAACTCTTCCGGGTAACCTCCAAGGATGGCGTCATCATCAGCGAAAACAACGGCGTGGTAGAAATCGAAGCTCCTTACTATAGCAGCAAGACGGATGCTGCCGAGGCAAAATGGACAGAGATTCCATTCATGGGCAAAAGCGTATCGGCAATGACTCTGATGCCGTATACCAAGAGTGTAAAGGGAGCCAGCATCACTTACAAGTTTAAGATGCAAGTTAGCAAAACTTCGGATGGCAAGGCATTTAATGGCAAGCAGAAGGTTCGCATTCATGTGATTACCAAATCAACCTTGGATTATCTCAACAAGGGCGGCTTAACCTATGGTGTAAGTTTAGATGGCGCTTCTCCTGTAGAGGTTAACTTCAACAAAGATTTGAACGAGAAGCCGGAGAACATCTACAATATCTATTATCCAACGATAGCCACTCGCATCGTGGATCAAGTGATAGAGTTGGAACTGCCGGCTACTGCCGATGGCATCCACACCCTCACCCTCACTCCTAACGACCCAGCCATCATCTTCGAGAAGATCGTGATAGACGGAAGAGAAGGGAAAGGGAGAGTCAAGGTAATATAAAGGTATAATATAATAATAAGGTTATAGGCACGCCCCCGAAAGGATGCGTGCCTATTTTTATAAAAAAAATGGTTAATTCATTTGGTAATTAGAAAGTTTCCTCGTATATTTGCAAAAATTATCAAGAGAAATCGCTTATGTGCAAATATGAAGAAATAGAAGGTTGGCGTCTTTCCAATGGCAAGACCATCCGAAAGATTAAAAAAGCCGTACATGAGAAGATAAATTTGGGGCGAATATATCTCATCATTAGCATTTTGCTTGCTTATATGGGAACTATTAGCATGCAAGCTCAATCATGCGAGGGACGAGTGTACCTAAAGAATGGTATCCAGCAACTCTATGAAAGTAATGATCGAATAGACTTGCCACGCAAGAAAAAGGATGTTCAAGTTTATAGAAACTTCTTTTCTCGCCAATGCACTAGCGATGTGATACCTTTCGCCAACATTGATTCTGTAGTGGTGTGGAATGCAACCTCCAAGCAAAACGTACGCACACTTGTTCCTTTGGAAAATGTGGGATGGAGCTGGCTATATATCAACCACCCACGATTGCAAGTCTATATTTATGCCTCCCAAGGTTATTCCGTGACGGACATGGGAGGAATGAAAGCTTGGCAAGGTAACACAGTAGCAGCAATGTTTTTCATCCCAAGCAAGACGGCTTGCGACTTCTATGTCAGACAGACTGATGGCAAGCTTATATGTCTGGGAGATACCTATAAGAAATGCGACAAATCCTTTATCCGAGAACTTTGCCATTGTGTAGGACTTTCGCAGGAATGGGAAAAGAAACTCATTGGACTAGATGAACACAACCGAAGTTCTATGATACAACGAGTGATAGAAGTATTAGATGACAAACAATAAATAACAACTAAAAGGAATCATTATGAAAGCAATGAAGTTTTGGCTGCTCATGGCAGTAATGGTGGTAGCGATAGCTGCACACGCTCGCAAGAATGACGACCCAGAAATGCGTCATGTTCGCCTCACTATGATGGATGGCAAACAGATAGAGGGCTACATTCCTAAGAAGTACATGGGGTGGGCGCTAGAATATCAAGTAAGACTTGCCGAGAATCCAGATGGCAAAAAAGCCAAGAAGTACGATGCTGAGAAAGTAAGCAAGATGGAATGGCTTGCACTCACAGAGGAACACCCTGAAGGCGAAGTGTGGGAACATTGCCAAACGATAGCACGTAATTCGATTAGGGCTGTAAAAGAGGATCGCCTTATGGAACTCCTTTACCGCGGCAAGAATGCATCTGTCTATCAAGTTCACGTATTTCTGCCTGGCAATGGCATAAACACAGGAAACTCTTGGGCTACTTGGTATGCACTGAAGCCTAATGGACAGAAAAGGGCATTTATTCTTTACAATGCAACGCTTGGCAAAATGGGAAGCCTGGATCGACAATTCAAGGATCAAAAGGAATATGAGGGACTGAAGAATTACATTCTTGAATGGTGGAACAAAGATAAGTCTTTAGCTAGGAAGCAACTGAATGATGGTGTAGCTATCTTTAGCCATATCTATGATGAATGGAAAGCAGCTTCCAGTAAACAATAATAGTTCCTGCGGAGGGCACGAAAGTGCCCTCCGCAGGAACTATTATAATGATCGGGATTAAGATTCTCCGACTACCAGGTTGTAGAAACATAGTTTCGATTTTCTACCGCACACATCACTAAGCAGCACTAAACTAATTCTTACACAATAAATTAGGTAGTGTGCGGTGTTCAGCCATTCCGCAAAGATATCATTGGGCAAGACGGCATCAATACAGCAAACCTTTCTCAACCTTTCATTGAGTATCTTATTCTCCAGATAAGCCTCAGCTTCTTCTCGGCAGGTAATCCCATAGAAGTTAGCAAAGGTACTACTTTTTTGAATCCACCAAATGCTGGGGTATAAATCCTCCTTTTATTCATTCCGAATGAGCAATTTCTATTATTTTTGCTCATTCAGAATGAGTAATTCAGAGCAAAACCATTCATTTAGAATGAGCATTTCTTGAAATTGGCAAGGATGAGATGGATGGTAACAATGTTGTGACTTATATGATGCAAGGAAGCAATTATAACGATACAAGGAAGCAACCATAACGATGCAAGGAAGCAATTATAACGATTGCGTGACATTTGTCATGCGATTACACGACACTTATCATACGGTCGAATGACAAATGCCGTATAATCATATGACATATACCAATATTTAAATAAACCTAATATTTTACACCAAAAGATACAAGTTATCACATTATTATATATATTTGCATCATCTTTCATAGAAGACAAAGAATATAGAAAACAACGAACCATCAAACAACTATAAATATGGAACTGAAATACGACATTTACACTCTCAACAATGCCCAGGGCACAGGAGAAAAGCGCCAATACGTTCGTATCGTGCAGCATGAACCTATGACCGAGAAGCAACTGCAAGAGAAAATCCAGAACCGCTGCTCACTCACCAAGGGAGATGTGGCTGCGGTGTTGGCAGAGCTTCATGACCTTTTGGTGGAAGAATTCTCCATGGGACGCCGCTTTTACATCCCAGAGATAGGCTACTTCTCAATGTCGGCTAGCCTAGAGATGCCAGAGGAGAATCCAGACAAGAAGATTACGGGCAAGGAAGTACGCATCACCGGCATCAACTTCCGTCCAGAAGGTAAGCTAATGGAGGAAGTACAGCGCAACGTCCATTTCGTCCGCTCCCGCTATTCCAACCAATCTACAAAATACTCCGAGGAAAAGATGTTGGAGAAAATCAAGGAGTATCTTCAAAAGAATCGTTACATCACCACTCGCATCATGCGCATCCACTTCGGCTTGACTCCATACATGGCTCAGAAGTGGCTCACTCATTTCTGCGAGAAAGATATCATGGTGAAGGATGGAACTCCCCATGCGCCTATCTATTTTCTAAAGTAACAAAGGCAGCTTTCTCCATTCTCCTTTCACCATAAACAAATGATTCACAAATGATTGCAAGATAGGTGAAAGGAAAAATGAAATTAGAAAAGAAAAATAAAAACTTGCAAATATCTATTATTATGAGTATATTTGCAAAAAGAAATCACCAAAACATTAAGATTATGACCAAGGAAGAGCTGATAGACAGAATCAACGACATCGAGTGGGAAGACTTCGAGGCAAAGGAAGCCAAGAGTGAACTCCCTAAGAATATATGGGAGACCGTAAGTGCATTCGCCAACACTTCCGGCGGATGGATAGTGCTTGGAATAAAGCAGAATGGCAAGAAGTTTGAAATATCAGGAGTTGACAATGCAGAGAAGTTGGAACAAGACTTTTTGGGTACTTTGCGTTCCCAAAAGTTCAATGAGCCAGTCGATGCCAAGAGTATGCTCTATCATATAGATGGGCATAGGGTCTTGGCATTTCATATTGCCTCATCACCCCACAAGCCTATCTACTATAACAATCCACAGAATACATTCATCCGATTTGGCAGTGGAGACCAACGAGCAACCAATGGTGAGATAACCGCCATGTTTCATAACCAATCATTCGGCATCAAGTCTGAGCAAATACTCTTAGACTCCAATCTCTCCATGCTCAACGAGGACACCATTCGTGACTATCGCAATTACTTCAAGCTATACAGTCCTCGTCCCAATCTGATAGGCAATGACATCACCGACTTCTGCAAGCGCATCGGCATCGCCGATAATGAGGGGCATCTGAATTATGGCGGTTTGATGTGTTTCGGCAAAGAAGAATGGGTTCGTCATTATGTACCGACGTTTTGGATGGATTTGGTGGAGATTCCAGGTAGAAGTGTAAGAGAAGCCCGAACCCGCTATACCTACCGCATTCCCGAGCAAGAGAACCTTTGGGAGTATTTTCAGATTATGATCAGGAGACTGCGCCTCATCGTGGATACGCCTTTCATGATGAACGATGAGGGTTTCAATGTGGAAGATCGCTCGCAGTTTAAGATTTTGCGAGAAGCATTAGTCAATATGCTCTCTCACTTCGATCCATTCAGCACCATTCACTCCTGCATTCATATCTATACCGACAGAGTCGAGTTCTTCAATGCTGGTGGCTATCCTGTGCCTATATCCCAACTGGGCAACCATCTCTATTCCAATCCTCGCAACCCGATTATCGCCAAGATATTCAGACTGGTAAATCTATCAGAAACCATCGGTTATGGTTTCGACATGATGAATGAGTGGAAGGAAATCACAGGAAATGACGTGACTTTTGAGAGTGATATCTGCACCAGCACTGTCACTTTTTGGCTGGATAGTGACAAAGCTAGTGACAGAGCTACTAACAGAGAAAGTAACTATGTCAGTAACTATGTCAGTAACTATGTCAGTAACTATGTCACAGAAAACACTCAAAAGATTTTGGATTATTGCTTAACCCCAAAAACGAGAAGAGAAATTCTTACTTTTTTAGGATTAACATTCCAGACCAAAAACTACAAGATGCATATTGAGCCACTTGTCAGTCATGGATTTCTAGAGTTAACAATTCCTGAGATTCCGAAAAGTAGATTTCAGAAATTTAAGCTAACGGATAAAGGTAAAAAATTATTAATAACACTCTTAAAAAAGAAATAAAATATGAGTATTAGATTAAACAAAGCATTACGTAATCTCAATATCAGCCTTAAGACTGCTACTGATTTTTTATTAAGACACAAGGAATTAGGTGAAATTAGAGAAGAGCCATCCTTTAAACTTAATGAAAATCAGTACGAGGCATTGTGCCTTGAATTTAACAACACAAATGAAACAAAGAATCATATTGCATATCTTCATTTTATTAAGAAATCATTTCTTTTAGCATTTCCTACTGAAAATCTAAAAGGAATGACTCTTGACCAATACGCTGATACTAAAAATGAGGATTCCTTTTGCTATTGGATAGAAACACGCACATACAATCTTGGCTCTATTTGGGGAGGTAGCTCTTATAAATTAGGCATATTCAAATACCAACAGCGTAAGACAAAGGTTTGGGATGAAAGATTAACAAGTGATGGAATCTACGCTTGGCACTCCGAATACAATAAACCGACATCCTCTGAAGCATTTGAAGTTGTAAAAAAAGCCATAATTACAATTGCGACTAATGCACAAAGTGGAAATTTTGAAATTATAAATACAATCACAGAGCTTGGTGAAGAATATAAATGGAAAATTGCATTTTTGTATTCAAAGAAAGACTGCATTCCAATATTCAAGAAGAAAGATCTTGTCACTTTAGCTAAATATTTTGGAATGAAAAAAGCAAATAAAGCATCCATTTCAAAGCTCCAATCTGTAATCATTTCAGAACAAGGTCAAAAAGATATTTTTGAATTTACAGAAGAACTACAAAACATTCTTAAGGAACTAAAGAAAGAATCTACAAAAAAAGATATGGATACCCCAAAAGAAACAAATTACAATATAGACAAGCAATATTGGTGGCTCGTAGCCAGTCCTAAGATTTGGAGTTTCTCCAAGATGAAGGTCGGTGAAATCCAAGACTATACTCTTTATAATGAGAATGGCAATCCACGAAGAATCTTTCAGAACTTCGTGAATGCCAAGAAAGGGGATATTGTCATAGGGTATGAGGCTAACCCAGTGAAACAAATCGTTGCCATTGCCGAAATCGACACACCATCCGATGGACAGCACATTTGCTTCAAGAAAATAGAAACTCTGCAATATCCTATCGACTACGCCACATTCAAAGATGCACAGGAGCTAAAAAGCATGGAATTCATCCAAAACAAGAATGGTTCGCTTTTCAAGGTTACACCTGACGAATATGAATACCTGATAGATCTCATAAGAGAAGCTAATCCAAAAGAAGACAACAAACAGTTGGAATCCTATACCGAAGAGGACTTCCTCAAGGAAGTGTATATGAGCGAGAAAGACTATACCAAGTTGCGTTCACTCTTGCAAAACAAGAAGAACATCATCCTGCAAGGAGCACCTGGTGTAGGTAAGACTTTCTCCGCCAAGAGATTGGCTTATTCCATGATAGGTGAAAAAGACGAATCTAGAATCGAATTCATCCAATTTCACCAAAACTATAGCTATGAGGATTTCATGATGGGATATCGACCTAACGAGGATGGCGGATTCGAACTCAAAAAGGGAGTATTCTATAACTTCTGCAAACGAGCCCAAAGCAATCCCGACAAGGACTATTTCTTCATCATAGATGAAATAAACCGAGGAAATTTGAGCAAGATATTTGGTGAATTGTTGATACTGATAGAAAAAGACTATCGAGATACAGAAATCAAATTAGCTTATAATGGCGAAATGTTCAGCGTGCCAAGCAACCTATATATAATAGGTATGATGAATACTGCAGACAGAAGCCTTGCCATGATAGACTATGCCTTGCGCCGTCGATTTAGTTTCTATGAAATGACTCCTGGATTTGACACTGAAGGTTTCAAGAAGCACCAAGAGTCCATCGGAAATGATAAGTTTAATAAAGTTGTCAATGCTATAGTTTCACTCAACCATGACATAATCAATGACGACTCACTTGGTTCGGGATTCTGTATCGGGCACAGTTACTTCTGCGCATCCAATCCAAGCACCATCAATGATTTGTGGTTGGAGAATATCGTGGAATATGACATCAAGCCAATGCTTAGAGAATATTGGTTTGACAACGATTCGAAGTATCAAATGGCTGTAGATAAACTATTAGATTCACTCAAATGACGAAAGACAAGAACATATTCATACTCAACATCTACTTTATGCTCACTTATGCTTTTCGTGAGCTAAAGCAGAACAATTATGAAGAGATTGCTGGTGAGGATTTCGACAATATACAACAATTGTTTGCCGAAATTCTCATCAAGGGTATCTCATGTCAATTGAAACAAGGCATCCTCAAGCAATATATCATTCGCAAAGACTCACTCCCTACCCTTCGTGGAAAACTTGACTTGAAAGTTACCATACAAAACAAGTTATGCAGAAAGCAAGAAATCGGTTGTGAATATGATGAGTTATCGGAAAACAACATCTTCAATCAGATTATAAAAGCTACAGTCTTTGGACTTCTCAAGCACGGAGCCATCAAAAAAGGTCAAAAGACTAAGCTAAAGAATCTCATGCTGTTCTTTTCAGGCATCGACATCATCGAACTAAGCACGGTAAAATGGAACATGCTGGCATTCGACAGAAATAATAAGTCCTATCAAATGTTGCTTTATGTCTGTTATTTCCTTACCGAAGATATTCTGATGACAACTGAAAAGGGAAAATATAAGATGAAATCATTTACGGATGAACACCTTTGTCGCCTTTTCGAGAAGTTTGTCTTAGAATACTATAGGGCTAAACATCCTGAATACAAGGCTCAAGCTGCACAAATAGATTGGAATATCGACCGAGAAGTATCTTCCACTCATGTTCTTCCTATCATGCAAACTGACATATTACTTACTCTCAATGACCGAACGCTCATCATTGACACCAAGTATTATGGACATACCATGCAAGTGCAATTTGACAAAGCGACAATACATTCTAACAACTTGTACCAAATTCATACATATGTCATGAATAAGGACAAACTGCATTCGGGCAAAGTGGATGGCATGTTGCTTTATGCTAAAACAGACGAAGACATCACACCCAATGGAAGTATGAAGCTTGCGGATGGCAATACCATATACTTCCGCACTCTTGACCTCAACGTACCTTTCGCTGAAATAGAGAAGCAATTAGAGGCTTTCGTATCGTATTCAAATTACTAAAAAGTACTGATAGTGGTGCCAAAAGTCCTAAAAAAATCGACTTTTGGCACCACTATCGGCACTTTTCTATGCTTTTCTGCTTATTTTTCAATATTTTATAGTATCTTTGCCCCATCATCAAAACGACAAAAGATATGCAGCAAAATATAATAGGAAGAAAGCGAGAAATCAACTAGTTGGAGATTAGCCAAGAAGAAAATTGGAATGAGCCGTGAGGACATCATGAAATCCTTAAAACTCACTTCTGGTGGAAAGTTGACCGAAGCCTTCAATGATTTGATAAGTTGTGACTTCATCAGAAAATACAATGCTTTCGGCAACAAGAACAATGGTGCCATGTTCCAGCTCACAGATTTGTACACCTTATTTTATTTACATTACACTAACAGAGCCCCTTTTTTTAAGAGAGCTCAGTAATTCTAACATATCTGCTTATGTTAATATTTCTCCCCAAAAATAAAATAGACATTATGCAAAGAATGATTATCACTCTTTGCATAATGTCTATACCTTTTTTCCAATCGTTTTCTAAAAGGTATTCAAAGACAAACTTAAAGATAGATATTCCTTCTGAGAATATTCATTTTAGAATGCAAGTATATAAAGGCAAGAACTATTTTATTTTACCGAAAGTAGCTTTAAACTCTTTAAATAAATATATGGATAATGAAAGAATTTGGCAATGGCAGAAAACATATATTATTGGCAAAACAAATGTAATATTAGACAGTTTAAAAGCTGGAGACATCGTTGGAGATATATGTACTGGTTTTTATAAAATTCGTAAGAAAACTTCTTTTAGATTATTATATTTTATTCCACCACAAAAAATAGGATATGTCATATTACCTTATATGTATAATGAAAAAGCAAATAGACTTTATGTTAAAAATATTAGTAATTATATAACTACACCGGATACAAAATACCTCTATTCTATAGATGATAATCACCTTATATGGATAGAAAATACACCATCTTATGAAAAAATACCGAATGAAGTATGTCGTTTGCAGATATATAATCATCCATCACTAAGCGTAGAGAGAGAATTAAAGGAAGAATATTTAAGAAATAAGAGTTCTAATGGATTAAAACACAACTAAATAACTTTGCTTGAAAGGGAAAAATAAAATAAAATTCGAGAGTGTAAACTAAACTGTGTCAAACTACAATAAATGTAGTTTGACACAGTTTTTTAATTATGGACAACTTATAAATCGTTTACTTTAATAAAGAGTTTAAATGGAACAGCCGTGGAAACAAGGAGAACATGCAGCTCAGTTCTTCCTCTAGCCTCAATGCCAAGCTTTACAAGGCTTTCTGCAAGAATCGTTTCTCGGTTACGCTTGAAGCTAACGACATCTTCAACAAAAGCAATCGTGACATACGATTCTACAATAAGGATGTTACGCTTTGGCAAAGCAGCACCAGCGACAGCCGTGCCTTGCTCTTGACATTGCAATATAACTTTAACACATCTAAGAACCGATACAAGGGTAAGGGTGCTGGTCATGAGGAATTGAACCGTTTCTAATTCTAAAGAGCCTAATCTTTCTCCTCCAACCATTCTTCCAGCACCTGGCAATACTCATCGTTTTGCTCAGCGAAAGGCATGTGTCTCGCTCCTACGAAGAGATGCCACTTGGAATCGGAGATGCCATCATAGAGGGTCTTCGCCACCAATGGAGTACAGAGGTCGTTGGTGCCACTCATCACCAAGCAAGGCACTTGGATTTCGCCCAGACGGTCGGTGTAATCATAATCACGGAGCGTACCAGTAGGAGTGTATTCGTTTGGTCCCCAACCATAAAGATAAGCCTCAGCACCAGCACGCTTCTTTCGGCGAAGGCACTCTGGGCTATCCTTCGTTACCTCGCCTGCACAATGCAAGAGCATGAAGTGCTCATTCGCCTTGGCATACGCCTCGCTAGAAAAGTCATCCTTCGCCTCTGCCTCTGCAATGGCTTGCTGGTCTTCCTCCGACATAAACTTGATCATGCGGTGTTGCTCACTCGCCCAAAGTTTGCTGCTCGAAAGGGTACTGCTGAGGATGGCTGACTTCACGCCCTTTGCTTGCTTCTCTATCAGATAGATGATGGCAAGCATGCCTCCCCACGACTGTCCCAAGAGATGGAAATGGTCGATGTGGAGATAGTCGATGAGGGCACAGAGTTCTTTGAGCCAAGTCTCTGGTGTCCATAGTTCGGGATGTCCCTCCACGAATGAGTTGCCACAACCCAACTGGTCATACATGATGACGGCTCTGCCCGTCTCCGCTACTCTATCCAAGAGTTCGAAGTAATTGTGAGTACTGCCTGGTCCACCATGCAAAAGGATGATAGGGTTCTTGCCCTCTTCCGTTTTACCTACGATACGATAATAAGTTTGATAGCCCATGAAGGGCATATATCCTTCCTTGATTTCCATTGTCTTCAAATGTTTTTATTGTTACCTAAACTGTGTTATCTAATTTTGCTGCTCCTATACCTTATTATATAGTCCCTCATTTTCCTTACGCAAGAACTCTGTCATTCGTTCCTTTGAAGGCACATTGAGTTGATACTTGGAGATAAACACGCTCTCGTCCAAATCGAGCAAGGAGTATTCTGCCATTTCTCGTCCTACTGCTGAGCAAAGGAGGATACCGATTGGGGGATTATCATCTGGCTGCATGATATTCTTGCGATAGTAAGCAAGATACATGTGAAGCTGGGCGGCATCGGCATAGTTCAGACGATTCGCTTTCAATTCGATGATGACATGACGTTTCAATATTCTATGATAGAAGACAAGGTCTGCCTTGAAATAGCGGTCGTCAATCAACATTTTCTTCTGACGCTCCTCAAAGCAGAAGCCCATACCAAGCTCCAAGATAAAGTCTTGAAGATGGGTGATGAGGGCTGTCTCCAAGTCAGACTCTTCCACTACATCCTTGGCTTGCAAACCCAAAAACTCAAAGGTAAATGGCGACTTGATGTCAAGGGCGAGCGTATCTGTCTCAGCCTTGCCTTCCACCAACTTCGCCAACGCCTCAGGCTTTTGACTCCATCCACTGCGGAAATAATAGTTGGAATCAATCTGGCGTTGCAATTCTCTGACACTCCAAGTACCACGAATTGCCATCGTCTCGTAGAAAGCACGCTCTAAAGGGTCGCTAATTGGGAGAATGGCTGCAAGATGAGTGAACGACAGTTTATCAAATAACTCTTGCGGGTCAACCCACACCTCATTACCTACCACATCAGAAGATTTGGCAATCACTGATTGCCAAATTATAAGCCCCTCATTTTGAGAACTTTTCAATTTGGCAATCACTGATTGTCCAATTGAAAGATTGCCACATAAATACTTTTTTATCGGTAACCCCAATCTGTTATATACAAGATAGAATTGTCGATAAAGTCGCAATGTTCTATAGCTGAAAGTCTTCTTGTCTTTCAACTTCTCTGCCAACTTCTTCAAAAGTTGCTCACCATACTTAGCTCTATCAGCTCCCTTCTGCTCATACTCCACAATATAATAGCCCGTCAACCAAGCCTTGGCTGTGACGTGGCGATTAATCACTAAGCGAGCATTGTTCTGCAATACATCTTGCGTTTGCTGAATATGGGCTACAAGACCATCGAAGTCATTGTTTTGCGCCATTTGAGTTTCATTATTCTTCATATTCGGTGGAGTTTTGGAAAGACATGTATATCACATTTATCATGTGCATATATTATAATGTGCAAAAATATAAAAAATATGGCAATTAAACAAATATATCTTGCTTATTTTATCAAAAGAACTTAAATAATTTGGCTGTTTCTAGCTAATGCAATATCTTTGCA
>ERZ1026890.125-NODE-125-length-58925-cov-22.968711_pt1 | contig 58925 bp, 46 predicted proteins | sample MGYA00380175_ERZ1026890 | MGnify/ENA primary metagenome ERZ1026890 (study PRJEB33269, sample SAMEA4719811) | human gut metagenome | biome: human-associated habitat; feature: organic feature; material: feces | place: Cameroon | collected 2013-10 ...
TTCTTGTACTACTTTATCTGTCTTATGTAAATCTTGCCAAAGAACTCTTTCTTTACTGCCTTCTTCAGACTCTTCTCAATCTCGTTTTGCTTGAGGTTTCGTTCGTTCTCGAAAGTGGATGCAAAGGTATGGCTTTTTTCCGTATCTCCAAAACTTTTGAGCAAAAAAGTTAAGAAAATCTGCACTTTTAGGGTTGAAATTGATATACCTCAACTAAAAGCTGTGTTCGGAAACAGCAACACATTAATTATATATAGTTGAAAGTTGATAGTTGACGGTTGGGAGTTGAGAGTTTGGTATCATCATAGTGGCGGGAATACTGAATGAACGCGCAAAAAGCATAATAATAAAGCGAAAGCGCCGCTATCATAAACGATAATGACGCTTTCGCTTTTTATATTTATTCAGATTGACTTTCTATTTAATCAGCCTTACCTTTCCCTTCAGGGGTGCCTTGGCTTCTTTAGGATATGTGCGTGAGAGGATGGACCATTCGGCGTTTTCGATGTGGGTGTGGAATGCGGTGCGTGTTACGGTTGTGCCGTTGGCGTCAGTCACTCCAAGAACCACAACATACCAATCACGCTCCTGCTCCGTGAAAGAACGTGAGAAGGTCAGCTTGCCGTCGGCAGTAATATCAGCCGTTACGTCCTTTGCTTCTGCCGCTGCAGCCACCTCTTCAGGCCATGCCTCGTAAGGATTCTCATAGTTCTTGTTCTTCACAATCTCGTTGAGGGCGTCGTCCCAATCGTTCTCTTTCATGACGAGGATGGACGCTTTTTCTATTTTGGCAGCCTTTGACTGCACGTTATAAGTGACAACAAGATTGCCATCATTGCATGAGTATTCCTTAAGGTCAATCTCGGCACAGTCGTTGGCTGCAACCGGCTTGATGTGTACGTTCTCCACCTGCGCCTTCACCCAGTCGCCGTTGGCGTCCACTCCGAGCACGTAGAACGAATAATTGTCCTCGCGTTCTACGTTCCATCCCTTGTCCTCGTCGGTCAGCTCGTTCCACTGGTCGGCGGTGAAGTCGGAGCCTTGCGTGAACATAAGCCACTCGTAACCGAAGATACTTATGAACTCGTCGATACTGCGCGACGTGCCTATAACCATGTGCAGCGTCTTGATTTGCTTGCCAGGAATGACGGAGAAGAGCGCGTGTCCGTCTGCGTCAAGTCCCTTATACTCCACATCAAGCGTAGCAGAACTCTCTCCCGGTTCGGGTGTGGTGATTTTCTGATACTTCATCTGTGTACCGAGACTGTACTTGCCGTCGTTCTCTACGAGGTCGCACGTAACGAGATAATAGCCGAGTCCGCCACCTACGTACTGCGTCTCGCCCGATGCGTTCTTCACACCGTCCTGCACATTGTAGGTCTTCGTGCCGATGGCTCCCTCGCCGTATCCTGTCGACATAAGCGTCACGAAAGCTGACTTAAGCTCCTCATCGGTCATCTTGCTGAGGTCCTTGCCACCCATATACTGCATCACGAAGAGACTCATATACGCCTCGCTCAGCACCATGTGATAATACGGCTGATCCTGCGTCTTCGTGGTTATGGTGTACTTGATGGAGTTTTTCGTAGTCTTCACGTCCGTTATCTCTGCTCTCGCCTGCTCCTTGACTCCCTCGGGTCGTCCGAAGGAAAGATAGTCATCCGGACCGAGATCGACGGTCTCCACTTTCTGTTCTCCCTTATTAAGGTAAACGGTCTGCTGCGCCATCGACGGCATTGCGAATGATGCGGCAGCAAGTGTCAATATAGAAAATAATGATATCTTCATCGTATGGTTCTCCTATATATAATATATGTTTAGAGTTGTGCGGCATAGCCCTCGAAGTGGCCCTTAATGCTACCGCTGTATTTCTTTGCGCTGAAGACAGTGAAGTCGAGATTTATCTTACCGCCATCAACAGTCAGCTTGGCATTGCCGCCAAGTGCTACGGCTGCTGTGCCTGACGTTGTGCTCTGGCAGTACTTCGTGCCTTCATATGTGATGGATATCATCGCATTCTCACTGGTACCAGAGAATCCGTGAACCATATCGTCATTAGCGAAACCATCAGGAACCGTCACGACGATGTCGGCAGCAAGAACGTCCGTAGCTGTCATGGCGTCACTCTTCGTAGAGAGATAGATGGTGTATAAGCCATCGGAATGTTTGATTGCAGCACCCTTCAGAGTGACGGGATCAGCTCCTGCCACCGAGAATTCGTTAGGCAGACTGAGGTCGTAAGGAGCGGGCTCGCCATTATAGCGTACCTGCAGCTGGCGGTCGACAGTTCTTCCAATACCTTCCACGTCGATGGTAATGTCATACGTACCGTCGGCGTTCTTGAGAACCGACACGGAGCCTGTAGCGTTACCTGTCTTTCCGTTGGAAATGCTGATGGTCTGCGGATTGTTTACGTCTGTGGCATTGTCAACGAAGGTCAGTTCGTACTGCTTCTGTCCGTTGATGTCAATCTCGCTGCCGTCCATATTGCTTTCGGGTACGAAGAGACGTACATAATAATAGCAGTTCTCCAGGTCGTTGGCGCGGTCGATGTTGCCCGGTGTAAGATAGAACGCAGTGCCGTCAGACACCTTCTCTGCGAACGCAGCACGCATCTCCATGCGCTTTCCGTCGACTGTGAAGTGGTACGGGCTCTGGGCTATATCCGTGAAGCCGCCCTTATACTGTCCTAAGAAAGCCTGTCCGCCGTCAATAGGGAGACAGTCAAAATTGACAGACAGCTGTCCGTCCTCCATGGATATGTTAGCCGTTCCGTCAGCAAAATAGTCAGCCCAGTCGTCCGTGGAGAACATCACCGGTTCATAATTGTCATCATTCGTAAACTTATCCATGTCGAAATACATGACCTGAAGGAAATCATTGTCTGTGTAATCATCGGCAAACTTACTCAGATGTACATTCTTTCCGAGCAATCCGGTGGTAACCGCCACCTGAAGGTAACTGCCTTCAGCAATCTGCTCCACAGTGGTGAGCCCTGCTGTCGGAGAGAGATAGATGTAAGCATACGATCCTTTGTAAGTGACCACCGCCGACTTCATCTCTACGGTTTCGTCACCTATGCGGACACAATTGCCCGTAAGCACGGTCTTGTGAAGGAACGTGATGTTGTCTACATCTTTACCAATTTCGTAGGCGGAAACGATGCGTCCGTCTTTCACGACAAACACGCTGTCTGGTGCTGTCGCTGCCATTGCTTGCACGGTGGTGCCGAGAAGCATGGAAAGAAGAAAGAAGAATATTTTCCTCATATATCAAGTATTAGGTTACTAATACCACAAAGGTAGCCTATTTGAAGATATTGGCAAAATAAAACAATTGTTTTTTCAGAAAGTAAGCAAACAAAAAAAAGACAGCTGGAATGGGATTGTTCTCCTTCGAGCTGTCTTTTTTCTTATTTATGCTGATTATGTGTATCTTACAGGTTGTGCTCTGCGAGCCAGCGCTCTGCCTCAAGAGCTGCCTTACATCCAGAACCTGCGGCTACGATGGCCTGACGGTATGTAGGGTCAGCGCAGTCACCGGCAGCGAAGACGCCGTCAACGTTGGTGCGGGGCGTACCGTCCTGAGTCTTGATGTAGCCAGTCTCGTCACACTCAACAGCAGGACGGAATACGTCTGTGTTGGGCTTGTGACCGATGGCGAGGAAGAAGCCGTCGATGGCGATGTCGTAATGCTCCTCGTCAGCCTCCCCCTTGCGCTTAACGACGTGAGCACCCTCTACGCCGTCCTCACCGAAAAGACCCTCGGTGTTGTGCTCATAGAGAATCTCAATCTTCTCGTTGTCCTCCACGCGCTTCTTCATAACGTCTGAAGCACGGAGATACGGCTTGCGCACAATCATGTATACCTTCTTGCAAAGGCCAGCGAGATAGAGAGCCTCCTCACATGCTGTGTCGCCGCCACCTACCACAGCCACTGTGCGCTTGCGATAGAAGAAGCCGTCACACGTTGCACATGCGCTTACTCCCTGTCCGTTGTATTTCTTTTCGTCGTCAAGTCCGAGATACTTGGCGCTGGCACCTGTTGCGATAATCACGGTGTCTGCCTCAATCTCCACACCCGTATCAGTGGTAAGCACGTAAGGCTTCTTTGAGAAGTCAGCCTTGGCGATGCTTCCCTCACGCATGTCCACGCCGAAGCGCTCTGCCTGCTTGCGGAGGTCAGCCATCATCTGATTGCCCTCTACGCCCTCGGGATAGCCCGGGAAGTTCTCTACGATAGTTGTCTGTGTGAGCTGTCCTCCTGTCTGAATGCCGCAGTACTCCACGGGACTGAGGTTTGCTCTTCCTGCATAGATGGCTGCTGTGTAGCCAGCAGGACCGCTACCGACGATAAGGCAGCGTACGTGTTCTCTGTTTTCCATTGTTGGTTTGTTTTTTATAGTAGTTCTTCTATTTGCTTTGCTATGTTGCTAATGCTCTCAGTCGGCTCGAAGCGTGCGATTACCTGACCGCGCTTGTTGACGAGGAACTTTGTGAAGTTCCACTTGATGTCGCTTGTCTCCTTATAGTCAGGTGTCTCCTTTGAGAGAATCTCTTCCAGCACGGGTGTGAGTTCGTGTTCGGGATTGAATCCTGCGAATGTCTTCTGCTCCTTGAGGAAGACATAGAGCGGTTCGGCATCAGCACCGTTCACCTTCACCTTCTTGAAGCGCGGAAACTCCGTACCGTAGTTCAGCTTGCAGAACTGGTGGATTGACTCGTCCGTGCCGGGAGCCTGCGCTCCGAACTGATTGCACGGAAAGTCGAGCACCTCAAATCCCTGTGCATGGTATTTCTCGTAGAGCTTCTCCAGCTCTTCATACTGTGGTGTGAATCCGCATTTTGTGGCTGTGTTGACAATGAGCAGCACCTCGTTGGCATACTCCTTCAGGGACACGTTCTTCCCTTTTCTGTCTTTTACAGAGAAATCGTATACAGTTCTCATTTTTCTCCTTTTCTATGTTTTTGTTGTTCGGTTTTCTTTTTACCTTATATTATGAGATACAAAATTAGGCAAAAATATTGAGAAACAAGAATCTGACGTCAATATAAACTTACGTTTTTTGTTCGTTTAAATTCCGAAATAGGGAAATCCCTACTCTGTAATATGGAAAAAATATTGTTTATTATGTTATGTTTTGATAAATTTGCAACGTGAAAGTAAAGAACAAGAATAAGTGAAAAATCAAAAAAACAGAATATTATGAAACGCATTTACTATTTCCTTACACTCGCCGTGATGGTGCTTGCACCTCTGGCAATGACAAGTTGTGACGACCCGTATTACGACGACTGGTGGTATGACGACCCGGACGAGTGGTATGACCGTCCTTACGACAACGGTTCTGACGACCTCGTAGCTATGGCACAGATGCTGAACGGCTCGTGGACGGGTGAGCTGACAAACGAATATACGGGCGAGGACGGCAACCGCTATCAAGCCAATATGTACGTGGACTTCAGCTTCATACAGTATACAGCCAACTCTAACAACGGCAACGGCTTCGAGACGGACTATGTTCCAAAGACTGACAAGTACGGCAAGCCGCTGCGCGACGATGACGGTAACGTGCTCTACGACTCGCAGACATTGCAGTTTAAGTGGTATATCGACCCAAGGACGTACAACATCTACGTGGAATACGCCAGCGGCATGCGCTATGTGCTCGACTCTCGCGGCAACAGCCAGACTTCAGGCTTCTCACTCAGCAACAATGACTTCAGCGGCGTGATGGAGGGTGTGAACAACGACGAATACGTATTCTTCGACTGTGAGCGCGTGACAAAGGCCCTCGCTCCTAACAAGAACAACAGCACGACAACAAGCACTCGCTCGTTCGGTTCGGCTAAGGAACAGAAGAGGGTAAAAAGCGAAGCTCCTTTAAAATTACGAGTTAGGAACTGAATATAAAAGTTGAAAGTTGTAAAAAGTTGAGAGTTGAAAGTTGAGGGTTGAGAGTTATGATATGTTTTTATAGATAACATATAGCAAATAATGTAGTTATCAGAAGTAATCATAACTCTCAACCCTCAACCCTCAACTCTCAACTTGTCTCAACCCTCAACTTTCAACTCTCAACTTGTCTCAACTCTCAACTTGTCTCAACTTGTTTTACTTGTCCAGGAGGAACGGTCGATTGTTACGGTTCTCCCATTTCCATGTAAATGTCTCGCCGAAGCGATTTACGAATATCACCTTTATGTAACGATATTTCTTTGATGTGGGACGGGCGCGGAAGAGGTGTCCTGTCTTGGCGAGCTGATGCTTTTTTGGCTTTGTCCGGAGGAAAGCCTCATCATTGTCTACAAAGCGCTGCATCAGTCCCTTATACTTTCCGTCCTCATACCATACCACACGGCAATGAGGATCCCACTCCCATACGTTGGCTACGATAAAGTCTTTCTGCGTACGGAATTCTCCCGGCTTATACACACGCATCTGAACATCCGACTTGCTGTTGGCAGAACGGTATTTCCATCGCAGGTTATTGCCGTCAACCGTCACCACCATATATCCGTTCGGCGAACCGTCACGGCAGATGTTTGACGTCCACCATGCTCCGCAAGCCGATCCTATGTTGTGCTGATAAAGGCGCGGCGACACCTCCACGTTCTCGAAGAAGTGGGTGTGTCCGGCGAAGACATGGGCATCGTAGGGGGCGAGGATTTCCTCCAGACGCTTGGCATTAAGGATGTTGTCGATGGGTTCCATGGCGTTCCATCCCGGCGCATGCATGTTGAGGATGACGAGGCGGTCCTTCGGCACATAGCTCAGGTCGCGCTCCAGCCAGCGCAGGTCTTCGTCGGTTATCTCCTCCTCGTAATGACAAGAACCACGATAATTGATGCTCTTGATGGTTACGACGTGAGCGTTGCCAATGTTGAACGAATAGTTGACCGGACCGAAATAGCGCCCGAACATCTGCTCGGCGTAACGCTCGGCACCGACGGGCGAGTTATGCAGGTCGGCATACGCCTTCTCGAAGTCGTGATTGCCGATGCACTGGAAGAAAGTCATGCGATGGTTCTTGATGCTTTCCACGTACTGCGGATAGATGTTCATATTGTCGAACACTACGTCGCCGAGCGTCATTCCCACCACGTCGCCCGTCTTACGCAATTGCGAAGCGGTGCGGAGAATGGAGGGCATGGTCTCGTTGCGCCAGCGTTTCATGTCATGAGCATTGAGAATCTGCGGGTCGCTGATGGCGATATAATGGAAACGACCGGACACGGAGTCGCGGCGCTGGAGGCGGAAAGTGTTGCCATTGCGTTTGGCTACGGCCTCACCGACGGGGATGTAATAGCCCGACGCTATGCCGTCCGTTTCGGGCAGACGAAATTCTCGCGGCGTGGAGATGGAGACAAACTTGCTGACCGTAGTGTCGGTGGCAAGCTGCCATGCGCCACGTCGGTCCGTCTTGCAGAACTCACGTCCGTTGTTTACCACTACTCCGGCGATGCCTTTGCCTTCCTCATCCACGACAACGCCCTTCAACATCAGAGGTCGGTCAGCCGGCTTACCGCTCACCAGCCCCACAAACAACAATAGCCCCATGAAGACTCTAAAGCTCATACGCAATATCTTTTTGGTCTTCACAAAGGTATGATTCTGTCTTTTCATATTCATTACTATACCATTAATATATATAGAAGCTGAAAGGTTCAGCCACAATTTATATTGCAAAGTTAGCCCAAATAAACATAAATAGCTAATTTTGCAACTCCAATTAATATATATTTCAAACAAATAAACAATGATTATACTCCTTACTGTCGCCGTTTACTTCGCGGCACTCATGTTGTTCAGCCGCCTTACGGCAAGCCGCGGCGCGGACAACGAGACGTTCTTCCGAGCCAACCGTCGTTCGCCATGGTATATGGTGGCATTCGGAATGGTGGGTGCTTCCATATCAGGCATCACCTTCGTCAGCGTTCCGGGCATGGTGATGCGCACGGACATGACCTACATCCAGACGTGCATCGGATTTATTCTCGGCTACTTCACCATAGCTTTCGTGCTGCTGCCCGTCTATTACAAGCTGAATCTGACCACCATCTATTCGTACTTGAAGGAACGGTTAGGCATGCGCTCCTACAAGACGGGAGCGTGGTTTTTCCTTATATCGAAGATGACGGGAGCGGCGGTGAGGTTCTATGTGGTGTGCATAATACTGCAGAGCTTCGTAATGGACGAAGCCGGCATTCCATTCCCTGCCACCGTAGTGGGAATGACGCTGCTGATATGGCTTTATACAAGACGCGGTGGCATAAAGACATTGGTGTGGACTGACTCGTTCCAGACCACCTGTATGTTTGCTGCGCTCATCCTGATAACCTATAATGTGATAACGCAGCTTGGACTCAGCGTGCCTGAGGCATTGCGTGCCATTGCCGCAGACAGCCACAGCCGCATGTTCGTCATGGACGACTGGGTGTCTACGCAGAACTTCTGGAAGCAGATTCTCAGCGGAGCGTTCATCGCCATAGTAATGACCGGTCTGGACCAGGACATGATGCAGAAGAACCTTACGTGCAAGTCGCTGCGTGAAGCTCAGAAGGACGTATGCACGTATGGCTTCGCTTTCGTTCCTGCCAATCTGCTGTTTATGGCGCTCGGCGTGCTGCTCGTGATGCTTGCCGGGAAAGAGGGAGTGGCACTGCCCGCAAGCGGCGACGAGCTTCTGCCGATGTTCGCGGCTACGGGAGAATTGGGTACGGCTGTGACGGTGTTGTTCACGATAGGCATTGTGGCGGCGTCGTTCTCAAGTGCCGACTCCGCCCTTACTGCCCTTACCACCAGTTTCTGTGTGGACGTATGCGAGCGACCGAAGGACGAGCGCCTACGCAGGAAGGTGCACATCGGCGTGGCTGTCGTCTTTGTGATGTTCATCCTTATATTCAAGGTGCTGAACAGCACGAGCGTCATTGACGCCATATACGTGATGTGCTCCTACACCTACGGTCCGCTGTTAGGTCTCTTCGCCTACGGTCTGCTTACACGCCGCGCCACCAACGACCGCGCCGTGCCTTACATAGCCATCGCCTCTCCCCTACTCTGCTTCGCTCTCGACACAGCATCGAAGGAATGGTTGGGCTATAAGTTCGGCTACGAACTGCTGATGATTAACGGCTTGCTGACATTCGTAGGACTGCTTATTTCAAGTCAGACCAGCTCGAAACATTAAATGTCTTCTCCACCTGCTTCTCTATATCGTCGGGCAGGTTGCAGAAGAAGTCGATGCCGGTGAGCTGTTCCAGTTTCTCTATGGACATGCAATGAGAGAGAAGAGTCTCTTCGGTGCGCCATGCCTTGGTCTGGTCGCTCCAGAATCCTACGGCGGCATAACCGAACTGACTCTTGCGAAGGATGGCCATGAAGAAATATTTCGGCACGATCATCTTGCCGTTGATGCGGGTGATGATGTTCTTCTCGTCGTCGATGGTTCCTCCCTTGCACACGAAGATGGTGTCCGTGGAGGAGAGATTCTTAGCCCATTTCTGGAGTTGGCTCTCCATTCTTACCCACAGTCCGCGATTGGACGTTCCATCCTGATATCCGTTAAACTCATGATACTGCGGCTGCATGTTCGACATATAGAAGGTCTGCGCATTGGCTTCGCGTGAGAATGTGCGGTCTGCACTCGGACAGATATGGCCACGGTCGTAGCCGGGGAAGTATCTGAACTCTGACCAATACTCGCCGGATGACAACGCCGGATCGAAGGTGAAGCTGGTGACACGCGAGTAATTGCCCGTGAATCCCTTGTGGAGCTGATAGCACGACCAGCGCTGCGACTTCTTGTCACAGTCCCATTCGGTGGCAAAGTTGATGGCATCCGAATCGTACGACGTATTGGAAAGGCGATGCACGATAAGCTTCTGATTGCCCGTCTTCTTCAGGGCAGGAAACTCAAGACGTCTGACAGCGCGTTCTGATGTGACGGTATTGGCGTTCTTGTTGTCGGAAGAAGATGAGGTGTCGTTGCCGATATACAGAGCGTCGTCGTCTCCACAGCCCACGAGAGCCATCGTGAAGCACGCCACAACGGAGAGGGCAAAAAGCCTGAACAGTTGTTTTGGATTAAGATTCATTATTATAAAATGGATTGTAATAGTATTAATGAATTGAAAAGAGCGAAAGAACGAGGGGTATGAAAAAAAAGAAAGTGTGTTCCAAACGTATATGCAACTACGCTTAGAACACACTTTCGATGTGCATAGTCAAAGAAACAGGCTTTCGCCTATTCTATAGAAAAATATGTTTATTCTATTTCCTATTTCCTTACTTGCGAACCTTTGCGTAACGGCTCATGAACTTGTCTACGCGACCAGCGGTATCGACGAGCTTGCTCTTACCAGTATAGAACGGGTGAGAGGTGCTTGAGATTTCGACTTTAACTACTGGGTAAGTTTCGCCTTCAAACTCTACTGTCTCTGATGTCTTGCATGTAGACTTTGTAAGGAACATATCGCCGTTGGACATATCCTTGAATACGACGGGGCGATAGTTTTCTGGATGAATTCCCTTCTTCATTTTGATTAAATTGTTATATTATTAAATTGATAATGTCGCTTTATAACTTTCAGCGGCTGCAAAGGTAGTGATTTTATTCGAACTACACAAATAATATCATAAATATTTGTTTCCCTTGCAGCCACTAAGTCAATGCGTTAGCTTTCTGCGACAGATTTACTTGGCGTAAACAATCTTGACAGACTTGAAGCGGAACTGTACGCCGCCACCCTTTGTCTCGGTGTATACGTTCTTGTATGTGGCTGTATTACCAGAGAAAGTGAGCGTAGCTGTCTTGTTGCCCACGTTCTGAACGCCGTCGCAAGTGAAGACAATCTTGGCAATCTTGCTCTTGCCTGTAACGGTGAATCCGTTGTTCTTATATACACGGATGGACTGATATTTCTTGAAGTATGTCGGCTTGTTGGTCTCGCCACCACCGTCGAATTCAATCTTTGTTCCGTCTGAAAGTGTGATGGTAGTAATAGGTGTGCCAGCAGCCTCGTCGCCCTCAAGGTTCATGTCGGCTACGCTAACCTCGATGCTGCTGCCCTCGGCTACACCAGAATTCATCATTGTGACGATGCCGTTAGTGGTGTCGAGAGTAAGACCCTCGCCCACCTCCGGGGTGTCAGGAGTCTCTGTGCCACCGCCGTTGCTCTTAAGGCTTACGAGGTAAGTCTCGCCCTAAACGGTCTCAGGAGTGTTGCCCATATAGTTGGTGAGCGAACCGCATACCACAACCTCGTCGCCAACTGCCACGTTGGGCTTGTCCTCTGTCCACTTCTCGTTGCCAAGATAGAGAGTGCGGAACACGAGGAACTGGCCTTCTGCCTTGCCGTCGTCAGAGATATAGAAAGAAGCGTTGCCGTACTGTGCGCTGAAAGCCTCCTTTACAGAAACCACCTTACCCTTGATGTAGTACTGCTTGTCTGTCTTGGCGCCAGAAGCGAGCTTGCTTGCCATCTGGTTGACTGCCACGCTGTTGAACGGATCGTCCTTTGTACCTGTGCCCTTAGGTGTGCCGGTTATGTCCGAACCTCCGCCGGTCTCCGTGCCAGGCTTAGCACCGAACTCCTTATCGCCGAGCTTAGCCCAAACCACAGCCTTCAGACCGGTCTTGCCAAAGTAAGCTTCAATGTTACCGCAGAGAACCACCTCCTGCTTGAGGTTTGCAGGATTGTCCTTAAGGTTGATGGCATCACGCACAGCGCCTACCGGAAGCTGCACCGGCATTACATTGTCTACAGATGTCTCGTCAGGAGAAGCTGCAATGAGCACGTTGCTGGTTGCCTCGCAACCCTCAGCTGTGAACTTAGCCTCGTCCATAGCCTTGCCGGGAACGAAGCCTACGATGTAAGCCTTAACGTAGACGTTGCTGCCTGTTGCGCCAGAGCTCTTGATATCTTCTACTGTATAAGGATTCTCCGCTGTACCGTTGCCAGCCATTTCTGATGAACCGCCGCCGTTGCCGCCGTTGGGGATGTCATAAGGAGCGGGAACGTCCTCGCAGCTTGTGAAAGTGAATGCTGTCATAAGAGCGACAAGCATTGTATAAAGAATCTTTTTCATATTGTCTTTAATGTTTATTTGGGGATTATCTTTTTGTTTGTCTTATATATTATATAATGTATAGGCTCTGTTACTTCACTGCCTCGATGTCCTTGCTGCTGCGGAGCACCAGCTGTACGGTATTGCCGTAGCTGCTTGTAAGGCTGGTCTTGTAGCAAGTGAGGATGCCGGTGACGTTCACCTTGCCTGAAGGCACCTTCTCTGCGGCGAAGTCGGCGTAGCAACTTGTGCGCACACCTATCTGCTTCTTCTGTCCGGTGAATCCCTTGAAGTAGCGTGTAACGCCGTAACCTGTGGTGTAACCCTCCGACTCGGGAGCGAATGTCTTGCCAGGCTCGTTAAACTCCACGTTCTTCAGAGTAACAAGACGACCTGCGAGAGCGTAGGCATTGGCCTCAATATTGAGGTCGGAAGCCTTCTCCACGACGATGGGAGTGGCCTTCGAGGGGTCAGCCTTACCTATCACCTTGAAGCGCGACTGCCATTCGTTGCGGTTCATACGGCTCGGATAAGTCTGGTTCTTCTCGAAGTTGGTGTAGGGAGTGCCAATCTGCGGCTGTGTGCGATACGTGCCGTAATAGAGTCCGCCTACGTTAACAAGAATCTCCTGACCAACGGCAAGCTGTCCGAACATACCACCCTGAGCCACACAGATGATCATACCTGCCGTGCCGTCGTCGATGGTAACCTGATTGTAGAGGTTGCCCTCCATATCATTGCCGGTCACGATGCCCTTTATCTGCACGCCGTCAGCGATGCGCACCGTGTCGTTCACCTTGTCTTTCTGCTTTGCTCCATACTCGTCAATGAGCGACTTTATGGAAACGACGTTGGTCTCCTGCAACTGGCTGTTGCCGAAAGGAGAAGTCTCGCCAGTCGGGTCGCTCCAGTCTTCGTTCATACATGATGCCGCGCCGAAAGAGATGACGAGCGCCATGATGACAAGTTTCAGATATTTAATACTTTTCATTTTCTTGAAGTGTGGGTTTAGAATTTATACGTTATGTTGAGCATGCCGTTCGTGCCGTAAGCATAGAACTTATACGGATTCTTTGCGAACGAGTAAGCACGCTTCTTCACGCTGCTCTGCTCTGGATTGTCAACGCTGGCTCCGCTGTAGTCGCTTCGGCTCTGCTCGAAGCCGCCTGTAACGATGTTGCGGTTGTTGAGTACGTTGGTGACCATGAGGTTGATGGAGAGCGATCCGTGCTTCAGATAGATGCTTCTGCCGATAGATGCGTCGAGCATGAATCCGCCCTTGCCCTTAGCCTGCTTGAGAGCGCTGGGAAGAATCTCGCCGGTAACGTCGTTGATGGTGGGTTCGCCATACTGCGACATCACCTTGTTGCGTGCCTCGACAGCCGACTTGAAGCGGTAGCTGGGCGAGTAGCTCAGATAGATGCGGTCATAGTAGTTGCCGTTAAGGTCGATAAACCATCCACCCTGATGATAGCTGAGTCCGAGACTTGCCGCTGTGAGCGGTGTGCCGGCGTCACGCATACCCTTGTTATACACCTCGTCGTAGTTGTTGCCGGTCTGGTTGCTGCCGAGCAACTGCGAGTCTACTGACTTCATGTAGCAGAGCTTCGAGTTGTTGATGATCTTGGCGTCGCTGATGGTTCCGAGAAGCTTCACGTCGAAGAAGCTCGTTACCTTAAACTTAAATCCAGCCTCAACACCGTAATATTCCTTGTTCATGTCTGTGAGCGATACGTATGTGAATGAGTTTACGTCGTCGTTATAGAAGTTCTGCCAGTCAGTTACGTTGGTAAGGCGTGAGTAATATCCGCTGATGTTGAAGTGCAACCAAGAATTGTCGAACTGATAACCCAGCTCAGAGCTGAACACACGCTCGTTCTTAAGACCAGAAACGAAGTCGTTGTTGACCTCAGGAGCCACGAAAGACTTGGAAGCCTCCGGTGCGCGATACTCGTAAGCAGCACCCAACGAGAGCGTATTGCCGCGACCGAGAGAGATGGTGGAAGCAAGCTTCACGCCACCGTCAAGGAACTGTGCGTGGTGGCTCTTGCCGTACGAGTTATTCGGAGCCAGACCGTTGCGCATCTTGCCGTCGCGCTGCATAGACGTATAGCCGAGCTTTGCGGCGATGGTGTAGTTGAGCGGTCCGAAATTCTCAGAGTATGATGTCCACACCTTTGCCTTGTTTACGATCAGGCGATAGTCAAAGCCGAAGCGGTCGCCCTCGCCCACAACGGCATTGCGGTTGTTGAGGTCGTACTGTGCCTGGTCAGAGTCGGCAGTATACTTGTCAGAGATGACGTACGTATTGATGTTGTGGAAGGTGTTGGCACCGAGCAGATCCTCTATTGTCTGGTAGTGGCTGCCGTTGTTTGTGGCTGCCATCACGCCGAGGTTTATCTGCTTGTTCTTGTCAATCTGGTGATTGAGCGTAGACGCGAGCGAGATGGTGAGGTTGTCACTATGCTTTGCCTGGAGGTAGTACATGGCGTCCTTGCCGGCAAGGTTGGCGTTCTTGTTGGCATAGTAGAGGCGGTCCCAGTTTATCTGGCGGTTAGCCTTCGAAGCCTGCCAGTAGTTGTATGTGTACTGCCAGTCGGCGAAAGCCTGGTCTGTACGGTAAGCCTTGTCGTTCTCATACCACACATCGAAGTAGCTGCTGGGCAGATTCTTCCAATAGTTAGGCTGCGGGTTGTCCGAGTTGTTATAGTTGAGCTTCGTGCCCTTATACATCGAGTAGCGTCCGAGCACTGATGTGGTAAGCTTTGTGTCGTCAGATATTTTCCAGTCCCATGTGAAGATAGCAGACGGGGCAAAGTCGTTCACGACGCGCGAGTTGCGCTTCTTGCCGTTCTGATAACCCCAATAAGGGTTATAGTATCTGTCGTTAGCCAGCCAGTAAACCTCATCCGTACCAGGTCCCTGCGCAGAGCGTTCCGTTGGGTTGCCCCATGTGGAGAGAGTCAGGCTGTGACGTCCTCCGCACAGCACCTTCTGCAGTCCGAGGAAGTAAGAGAACGAGTTGTAGAACGTTCCCTCAACATATCCGCGGTTTGCCCAGCGATAGCTTACGCCGCCAGTGAAAGCCCATCCCTTCTCGGACAGACCTGTGCTGTACGTATACATTCCGCGCAGCGTGTAGTTGCGGTTGGCGCCGCTAAGCGTGAGACGCTGTCCTACGGGCATTGCCGACGGACGGAAGTTGTAGTTATTGGCACCTCCCATGCCCGAGATGGCAAAGTTGTTCTGCTCGAAAGGCAGTGCGAACTCCACGTTACGTGTCATATTGTTCAGTCCGCCCACCTGTGAGTAGCGGAACTGTCCCGACTCCATATCATTGAGCGAGAGTCCGTTTACGTAGACATCATTATACTTCTGGTCGAAGGCACGATAGCGGAATCGCACCGGCGAGAACAGATAGCCCACTCCACTGGCGTAGATGTTGCTGTTGGAGCTGACGATGGTCACGTTCTGCGACATGTCGTCATCCTCACCCAGCTGCGCCTCCGTGAAAGTGATGGCAGCTTCCGTGCTTATCGTGTTCATACTGAGCGAGTCAGTCTGAGCGTAAGCAGCCGGAACGCAGCACATAGCAAGCACTGCAAGATTTAGCTTTTTTTGCATGTATGTAATTAATTAGTTTTGATATATATCTTACTTAAACCAATAAAAGAACACGGACAGCCCCATGTTCTTTCATATATGTTGTTAAAGTTTTTCGATTTTATTGATTTCCTTTGCAAAGTAAAGAAAAAAAATCCGTAAATGAAAGCTTTTGATTATATATTTAGCTTGTATAATTCATAGGGGCTTTATTTGTCCCCTCTCAGCATTCTATTCCATTTGACGAGAAATAAGCTTTCTGATGTCTGTAGCGGGAATAATGACTGTCACCACGTAGCTCGATGATTGTCTTCGGTCAGTGCCGATGAAGGTATTCTATCAAATGAGGATGATTACAATATCAAGGCCAGTATTATACATCTTTTTGTTTGTTTTTTATCTTTTTATTCCGACAAATTGATACTACAAAAACAACGGCTAACGATCCTGATACTTGTTAAAATAAAACATTTCTCCAATTAATTCACTGTCATTTTCCTCATGAGGAAAATACAAGTTATTTGGTATAGAATCCTTTAGCTTAAAAAAGGCTTTAGTTTTTGTTCTACTATCGTACAAACAAAGGGTATTGGATACAACCTTAATTTTGTGAAGCATGTCAAATCCCGTATATTCACCATATAATTTTCCTTTTAAGAATAATCTGAGAGAAACATTTGCCCTTAGAGCCTCTGGTAACAGACACGACAATATGGTTCTTTGTATCACTTTGAAATTATCTCTCTTTATTTTCAACGAACCTAAATACTTAAAATCATATTCAGTAATATAGCCTTCTTCCTTTGTTTTAAAAGAAAATGTAACAGAATCATCATGGCATTTTAAGCATAGTTTTTCTAATTCTGTGGCATAATTCTCCACCGTATCATACTCCCTGATAGTTGATGTGTTTTTTTTACAACCAACCATCAGAAAGCAAATAGTTGTATATATACAAATAGTAATAATTTTCATAAGAATTTACTTTATACTAACAACGCTATCACGTTTTATATCCTGTAAGTATATTAGTGCTCATTAATTCCAATTTGCCTGTATCTTGCATCAATAGCTATATATGGATATATTGACTGATATTTTTTCCATTCTTCTTCAAAAGCTATACATCTTTTTAGTTCTTCTTCATCACCCGTAGTACTATAGGAATAGTATTTACATGATTTTAATTTGCATATAGCATCCGTTGCACGATCTGAATGTGGATCAATAAAGACACATAGTGTTTTACCTTTGCAGATAAAAATATCAGCTGAGCCTATATTTGAAATTCTAAGATAATTATCTTTTGGGGGTAATACTCCACAATATTTATAAGGTGTTATATAGCAACAACCATTACATGTTTTCCAAACAGTGAACTCTACTTCATTGATAATATAAAAATTTCTATACCAAAATACCCTAAACAAAACTAATGCAAACATACAGAATCCGAGAAGGAAAGTTTTTAGTACCTTTCCTCCTCGAGGATATTTATGAGTATGTATTCGATGAAAATCCATGTCTATTATTAAGTAGGAATAAAGGTTTTACATATCACGAAATTAGTGAAATTATGTATAGGGTGTATACGGAAAACAGTTCTATTAACAAAGATTATACAAAATAGGAAAAGCTTGTTAATTCATCTCACCGACAAACTGCAATTTGCAATCTTACAAGGCTAACATAGGAGGCTATGGCGTCTCGCCGTAGCCACGCAGCCTCCAATAGCAGATCATCAATTAGCGCCGTGTCCAGAAGGGACACGTATCTATCAGAAACCCACTGCAAGCTCCGAAGGAGCGCAGCTGTGGGATAAGCATCACCTCACCATCTCTTGGTTCCGCAAAGCGGGACCGACTATCATCCTCAACAATATACGGGAAGCATAAGTCCCCTTTCAGGGAACTCATTTTTTTGGCATATGTACCCACAGCTGCGCTGCTTCGCAGCTTGCAGTGGGTTTCATTATAAAGGTCCCGCTCCGCGGAACCCGCAGCTCATACTCAATCTGCTTGCGTTCGTGGGTGCGGGGCTACGGCGAGACGCCATAGCCTCCTATGTTTGTTACGGCAGCTTGTGGCTCTCATCCAACAAGTCGCAATTCGCTTTCGTTGTTCTTTCTCCGCTACGCTATGAAAACCTGTTCTTCATGTCTTCATGTCAAAAATACACGTCTTCCTGTCCGCCATGCAAATATCGTACAAAGAGTAAAAAGCTGTTACAAAATAAAAATTGATTTTAGAGTTCCGGATTGCTGTTTTTACGATGTTTTGCTGTGCAAACAGCACCCGAGCTTAACAATAGCGCCACTTTTATCATGCAATAGTGCCACTATTAGAGTGTAAAAGTGGCGCTATTGCATGATAAAAGTGGCACTATTGTAGTGTAAAAGTGGCGCTATTGCAACCCAATGATGCTTTTTGGCTCCGTCATTCATTGCACATTTCTCTTCTCAGCAGCATAATCAGCTGTATGTCAGCCCACTATCGCTGCACACTCAAAACTCAAGAATTTCGCACCAAAGATTTTGTTGTGCGCTGAACGAGGAGTATTGAGCGTTAGAAATGCAAATATCGTACATCGATTCAATCATTAAAGAGTTCGTGATGGTGATGAAAATCAGCCCAACGCCTCAGATTAGCCTGCGCCACTTCCTTCTTCATCGCTTCGGCTGTGGACATATCGTCAGGAGTGACGCTTTCGGCGAATCGGAAACCAGCTTCCAGCAGCTGTTCCTTGGCGTCCACCCTACCAGCCACCAGTCCGACAGGCACGCCAATGTGCTGTCCGCGCTGCAACACCTTCTGCGGCAGCTTGCCCATCAGCGTCTGGCGGTCAGCGTGTCCCTCTCCTGTTATTATCATGTCGGCGTTCTTTGCCACGTCGTCAAAGCGGCAAAGACTTAGCAGCATGTCGGCTCCGGAACGCATCTCCGCGCCAAGATACTGCATGAAAGCATAGCCGAGTCCTCCTGCTGCACCTGCTCCAGGACAGCACGAACGGTCGTAGCCGTAATGCAGAGCCGACTTCTCTGCGAACAGCTTCGCCCTTCTGTCGAGCTGCTCCACCATCTGCGGCGTAGCCCCCTTTTGCGGAGCAAATACGCAAGCCGCTCCGTTCTCGCCACAAAGCGGATTGTCCACGTCGCACGCCAACGTGAAGCGGCATTCGCCCAGCTCGGTCTTCATGGCGTCGTCGAAGGTCTTTCCCTTTGCAAAGATGTCAACAAGCGCCCTCAGCATACCAATTCCTGCGTCACTCGTGCCGCTGCCTCCAAGTCCTATTATGAAGTTACGGCAACCGCGCTTGACGGCTCTTGAGAGCAGTTCGCCCACGCCGTATGTGGTGGCTCGCATCGGATTGCGTTCGTCTTCCTTCACCAGCTCCAGTCCGCACGCCTGCGCCACCTCCACTATGGCGGTGCCGTCAGCCGTCATACCGAAGGCGGCGTCCACACGGCGCATCATCTGATTGTGCACATACACCGGCTCTATGGTTCCGCCCAAAACCTTCGTGAAAGCCTCCAGCATGCCGTCGCCGCCGTCCGACATCGGCAGGCTGACGACATCCGCGCCCTTTTCTGTTAACACTTCGGCTATCTCCGCCTCCACTTCCGTGGACGACAGGCTGCCTTTGAATGAGTCTGTTGCAAGAATGTATTTCATAATATGATTGGTCTATGGGGGCAAAATTAATAAAAGAAAACAAGAATTTTATATGACATTAAGCTAAATCCGCTGAAAACTTATAGCGTATATCAGATTTATTAGCGAAATTTGCAGATTGAAACAATATGTAATCAACAAGAAATAACAATACAAACAAAAATGAAAAAGAACTTTCTCATTATCCTTATGTTCTTGCTCTGCGCCATAACAGGAGCAAACGCACAGAAGAAGTACAGCCTTTACGCCGTAGGTTTCTACAATCAGGAAAACCTCTTCGACACTTGCCACGACGAGGGCAAGCGCGACTACGACTTCCTCCCAAACGGTTCGTATAAATGGAACGGACTGAAATACAGCCATAAGCTGCACAACATGGCTCAGGCGCTCGCCGATCTCGGAACGGACAAGCTGCCGGGCGTGGGATGCTCCGTAATCGGTCTGTCGGAGGTTGAGAACTCACGCGTGCTGGACGCACTCATCTCTCAGCCCAAGCTCAAGGAGCGCGGCTATAAGTATGTGCACGTTGAGGGACCGGACAAGCGAGGCATCGACTGCGCCATGCTCTACAATCCGCGCTACTTCAGCGTAAAGGACGTACACCTCTATCCCTACGTACCCGAAGAAGCAAAGGACTCCGGCTTCGTCACACGTGGCTTCCTTACCGTGAAGGGCGAGATGGCTGGCGAGCCCGTTGCTGTCATCGTTTGCCACTGGCCCAGCCGTTTCTCTTCGTCATACTATCGCGAGGTGGCAGCGCGTCAGGTGAAGAAGATAAAGGACTCGCTCATCGAGGCTGACAAGAACTGCAAGGTGATGGTAATGGGCGACATGAACGACGACCCCACAAACAAGTCTATGACCGAGGTGCTCTCATGCAAGCCCGACGTAGACAAGGTGGGCAAGGACGACATGTATAATCCATGGTATAACATTCTCACCAAGGAGGGACGCGGAACGCTCTTCTACAGCGGCACATGGAACCTCTTCGACCAGATTGTCCTCTCTCCCAACCTTATCAACAAGAACGGACGCAAGGACTATTCGTCTCTCAAGTTCTTCCAGAACCAGATTCACATCCGCCCATATCTTATCCAGAGCGAGGGCAAATACAAGGGTGCTCCGAAGCGTACCACGGCTGGCGGCGTATGGCTGGACGGATATTCTGACCACCTCCCCGTTGTGGTTTACCTCGTAAAGGAGCAGAAGTAATGATGTCAGAACACCAACTTAAGGATGGTGCCACACAGACTCTTCCGCCTGTGGAGCGCCATCCTTTCACGCCTTTCCTCCCAGAAGGATGCCGTCTGCTGATGCTCGGCAGCTTCCCGCCTGGGGAGAAACGCTGGACAATGCACTTCTATTATCCCAACTTCACCAACGACATGTGGCGCATCTTCGGCATCTGCTTCTTCCAAGACAAGATGCGCTTCGTCAGCCAAGAGCACAAGACATTCTTCCTTGACGACATCAAAAGCTTTCTTACCCGTCAGCGCATCGGCATGTACGACACCGCCACTGCCGTCCGCCGACTGAAGAACACGGCGTCGGACAAGGACCTCATGGTCGTGGAGCCTACTGACCTTAAGGCGATGGTAAGCGGTCTGCCCTGCCTTACCGACATCGTAACGACGGGACAGAAAGCCACCGACACGCTCGCTGAATGCTTCTCCATTAAGGAAAGTCCGAAGGTTGGAGAGCATACCACGTTCTGCTTTGAAGGACGTGAGTTGCGTCTGTGGAGGATGCCAAGCAGCTCAAGGGCTTACCCGATGGCTGTGGAGAAGAAGGCGGAGTTCTATCAGAAGATGTTCGACAGTATATTCATTCCCTAAATCTCTACTAAAAACAAGTATATGGAAAACAATAAAATCACAATTATAGGTATAGCCGGAGGAACAGGATCAGGCAAGACCACCGTTGTAAAGAAGATTGTGGAGGCTCTTCCGCCTCATCATGTAGCCGTGGTGCCTCTCGACTCGTACTATAACGACACCACAGGCATGACGGACGAGGAGCGCCATGCCATCAATTTTGACCATCCTGACGCTTTCGACTGGAAGCTTCTCATCAAGCAGATAAACGACTTGCGCGAGGGAAAAGCCATCGAACAGCCCACATATTCCTATATTAAGTGCAACCGTGAGGAAGCCACCATCCACGTCGAGCCTAAGCCCGTCATCATCGTGGAGGGCATCATGGCCCTGCTAAACAAGCGTCTGCGCGACATGATGGACTTCCGCATCTTCGTGGACTGCGACTCTGACGAGCGCCTTATCCGAAACATACAGCGCGACATCATAGAGCGCGGACGTACCGTACAGATGGTTGTCGACCGTTATCTGAAGGTGCTCAAGCCCATGCACGAGCAGTTTATCGAACCCACAAAGCGCTTCGCTCACGTCATCATACCTGAGGGAGGAGACAACGAAAAGGGCATTTCGATGGTATGCCGATACATCGAGAGCATCGTAAACGGCAATAATCCCAAACAGTAACCCCTAAACCACACCGCTATGCACAAAATACACACTCCTCTGAAGCGCATCGCCACTGCCCTGCTCTTCCTCGCCGCCATACCGACTGTCACGCTTGCCGCCACCGACGACTACGACACGCTCGTGGAACGTATCAGCAATGACTTCCAAAGTGCGCCGGACATAACGGCGGACTTGAAGACGTTCGACATCAAGAAAGGCAGCTTCAGCGACATCGACTATGCCAGTACGGCTCAGGACGGATGGCAGCCACGCACACATCTCATCCGCCTCAGCAACCTCGTCTATGCCTATACCAACAAGAAGAGCAAGCTGTATGGCAACGAGAACGTATATAACGACATCGTGAAAGCTCTGTCATACTGGATGGAACGTCGCCCGAAGAGCACCAACTGGTGGTACGCCCAGGTGGCTGAACCTCAGTCGCTCGGCGTGATGCTCGTCAAGATGAGACAGGGTAAGCACCATCTGCCTAAACAGCTGGAGCAGAACATACTCAATCACATGCGCGAAGACGGCGGCGATCCTGCCAAGTGGACCGGTGCCAACCGCACCGACCTGTGCCTACACTGGATTTATCGTGCAGCCGTGGAGCGTAACGATGCCGACCTGAAACGTGCTATGGAGCTGGCTTTCGAGCCTATAAAATACACTACAGGCGAGGGCTTTCAGTGTGACGGCAGCTTCATTCAGCATGGACAGCAGTTCTATATCGGAGGCTACGGTGACGAGATTCTGAAGGGCATCACGCAGATAGCCGGATATGCTGCGGGCACGAAGTTTGCGCTCAGCGCTGACAAGAAGGAGATGGTAAGGCAGTTTATGCTCCATTCGTTTTATCCCACCATACGCGGAAAGTATAAGATTTACAACACCTTGGGACGTGGTGTGAGCCGCAACAACTCGCTCAAAGCCTCCAACACAGCCCTTTACGCCCGCCGTATGATGACCATCGACCCTGAATATTCCGCACAGTATCAGGACATCGTATCAAGAATAGAGGGTAAGGCTAAGGCTGACAAGGGCGTCGCATCCGCCAATACCCACTTCTATAGGGCTGACTACACGCTCCACACACGCCCTGCTTATTCCGTCGGCGTGCGTTTCTGCTCCACTCGTACCTCACGCATGGAGTATGGCAACGACGAGAATCTGAAGGCTTACTACGTATCGGACGGCAGCTATTCCATAACTAAGACGGGCGACGAATACCTGAACATATTCCCTGCTTGGGACTGGACGCACATCCCCGGCGTTACGGCTCCTGTTACGGAGCGTGTGCCGCTGGCTAAGAAAGACTGGGAGGTGCGTGGCACATCACAGTTTGCGGGTGGCGTGAGCGACTCCATCTACGGAGCCTCAACGTACGCTTACTACGACTCATACGACGGCATAAACACCGGAGCGCGCAAGTCTTGGTTCTTCTTTGACGACGAGGTGGTCTGCCTTGGTGCCGGCGTTACGTCGTCATCGCAAAGCGACGTGCAGACCACAGTAAACCAATGTCTGGACAATGCCAAGTGGACCTTGGACTATAAGGACGGCAACGGCAAGTCACAGCTCAAGCTGTCGGACAACATTGCGAAGACCGACATCAAGTGGGTGCGCCATAACGGTGTGGCTTACGTATTCCCGAAGGGAGGCAAGGTGACTGTAGAGCGCAAGAAGCAGACAGGCAACTGGCACGACATCAACAACGTGGAGCCTAACCGTACGTCTACGCTCGACGTAGCAACCGTAGCGATAGACCACGGCACGCATCCGCAGAATGCCAGCTACGCTTACATCATCGTTCCCGAAAACACGTCGGACAATGTCCTCGACAAGTATGCACAAAGCAATGAGGTCAGCATACTTTCCAACAGCAAGAAGCTCCAGGCAGTACGTCGCGGCGGACTCGGAGTCTGGCAGATGGTGTTCCATGAGAAGGGAAAGTATAAGGACCGCGACATAGAGGTGAAGACTGACCGTCCATGTGCGCTTATGGTTCGCCGCAAATCCGACGGTCATGTCTGGTTGCACGTGGCTGACCCGGCACAGAAGCAGCAGACCATAAAAGTGGAGGTGAAGCTGAAGGGAAGTCTCAAGAAGGCAAAGAAGATAAAGTGCAACTTCAGTTCGACAGGCGAAAAGGCAGGAGCCACAAAAGCATATTGCCTTAAATAAATAAGCTTTAAAACTTATGAAAACTTACATAAAGCGGCTTTTTTTATTCGTTTGCGGGCGTGCCTTTAGAATAATATTCGTACATTTGCAGAATAGATAGTTAAAGATAAGCCAAACAGAACTAAATATAATGGTAGTATGAATAAAAGCGACAGCATCATAATCATCCCCACATATAACGAAAAGGAAAACATCGAGAAGATCATACGCGCCATCTTCGCCCTCGAGAAGTGCTTCCACATCCTCGTCATCGACGACGGAAGCCCCGACGGAACAGCCAAGATAGTGCACCGTCTCATCGACACGGAGTTTGCCGACCGTCTCTTCATCGTGGAGCGCAGCGGCAAGTTGGGGCTCGGCACCGCCTACATCACAGGATTCAAGTGGGCGCTCGAGCACGGCTACGACTTCATCTTCGAGATGGACGCCGACTTCTCTCATGACCCAGCCGATCTGCCGCGCCTTTACGCAGCATGCCATGACGAGGGCTACGACCTTGCCATCGGATCACGTTACGTAAGCGGCGTCAACGTCGTAAACTGGCCTATGGGACGCGTACTGATGAGCTACTTCGCCTCCAAGTACGTGCGCATGGTCACCGGTTTCCAGGTGCACGACACCACAGCGGGCTTCAAGTGCTATCGCCGTTGCGTGCTCGAGTCTATTCCGCTCGACCAGATACGCTTCAAAGGCTACGGCTTCCAGATAGAGATGAAGTTCACGGCATACAAGATGGGTTACAAGATTAAGGAGGTGCCCGTAGTGTTCGTCAACCGTCGCGAAGGTGTCAGCAAGATGAGCGGTGGCATTTTCTCCGAAGCGTTCTTCGGAGTTATGCGTCTGCGCTGGGACGGATGGTTCAGAAAGTATCCTAAGGCAAAACATTAAAACATTCGAGATACGTCGAGAGGACATCCTTAAATGCTTATGAAAATAAGAGAGATTAGCAACATATATTCAGCCCTGCCTCAGTGCGGGGCTTTTTTGAAAGCTATAAATGACGAGTCGGTGAAGCATTTATTCCTTAAGGGAATGGTTGCTTCATCGGCTCCTGTGTTTTTTGCAGCAGCCGCAAGCCGTACAGACAACGACAAGAAAGGGGCGCAGAAACCGCTCACAGCGGTCTTCATATTGGAGGACAATGACGAGGCAGGCTACTTCTATCATGACCTGACGCAGATTCTCGGTACGGACAACGTGCTGTTCTTCCCGTCATCCTATCGCCGTGCCGTGAAGTACGGACAGCGCGACGCCGCCAACGAAATCCTGCGCACGGAGACTCTCTCACGCCTCTCGGCGGCTCATACGGCTGGCAAAGGGAAGGGCAATCCGGGCTTTCTCTATGTGGTAACCTGTCCTGAAGCTCTCAGCGAGCTTGTCGTATCGAAGCGAAACCTCGACGAGCGCACCATAAGCATCGGCGTAGGCGACATCGTCAATCTTACTGATCTCGGACGAAAGATGCGCAATCTTGGCTTCGAGGAGGTCGACTACGTTTATGAGCCTGGACAGTTTGCGATGCGCGGAAGCATCGTCGACGTCTATTCTTACTCGTCCGAACTGCCCTTCCGCATCGACTTCTTCGGCGACGAGGTGGACACCATCCGCACGTTTGAGGTGGCTGACCAGCTCTCGAAGGACTCAAAGGAGACAGTACAGATTGTTCCCGAACTGGCACAGACCGCCACAGACAAGCAGCCCTTCACCGCCATGCTGCCCGAGGACGCCCTACTGGTCATCAAGGACCGCCTCTATCTATGCTCCGCCATAGAGCAGATTTACGAGAACGGCTTCTCCAAGCAAGCCTTCACGGAGCGTCTTGAGGGCGCCACGGAGATGGAGCAGGAGCAGATTATGCGCGAAATGCGTAAGGAGAACAATCTGGTCAGTGGCGTAGAGTTTCGCAAAGCTATCAGCGGTTTCCGCTTCGTCGAGATTGGAGCACATCCGTCCGGCACTCCCCAAACCACCATCACATTCAACATTTCGCCGCAACCGCTGTTTCATAAGAACTTCGAATTGCTGGCTCAGACTCTCGAAGACTTCCTGCTTCAGGGCTATCGTCTCTATATTCTTGCAGACAGCGAGAAGCAGACACGCCGACTGAAGGAGATTTTCGAGAGCGACGAACTGCGTGCCGTACGCAACGCCCGCCATCAGAAATCGCCCAATTCGGAGGCTCTCTCCGTAGCTGACAACATCACGTTCACGCCCGTTGACCACACTCTGCACGAGGGATTCGCCGACGCCGACCTCCGTCTGTGCTTCTTTACGGACCACCAGATATTCGACCGTTTCCATAAATACAACCTCAAGTCGGACGCTGCACGGACAGGAAAGATGGCGCTGACGATGAAGGAACTGCAGGAAATGGAGCCGGGCGACTTTATCGTACACGTGGATTTCGGCATCGGCAAGTTCGGCGGACTCTTACGCGTGCCGGTCGGCGACAGCTATCAGGAGGCCATACGCATCTATTATCAGCACGGCGACATCGTGGACGTGTCAATACATTCGCTCTACAAGATATCCAAATACCGCCGTGCCGACACCGGCGAACCGCCACGCCTCAGCGCTCTCGGCACGGGTGCGTGGGACCGACTGAAGGAACGCACGAAGAAGCGCATCAAGGACATTGCGCGTGACCTTATCAAGCTCTATTCGAAACGTCGCCACGAGAAGGGATTCTCATTCTCTGCCGACTCTTACCTACAGCACGAGCTGGAGGCTTCGTTCCTGTATGAGGACACGCCTGACCAGTCGAAAGCCACGCAGGACGTAAAGCATGACATGGAGAGCAACCGACCCATGGACCGCCTCGTATGCGGCGACGTGGGATTCGGCAAGACGGAAGTGGCCATACGTGCCGCTTTCAAGGCTGCCACGGACGGCAAGCAGGTGGCTGTGCTGGTGCCCACCACGGTGTTAGCGTTCCAGCATTACAAGACATTCCTCAGCCGCCTGAAGGAGATGCCCGTCCGCGTGGACTATCTCTCACGTGCCCGCACCGCCAAGCAGACCCGCGAGGTGCTTGCCGATCTGAAGGAGGGCAAGATTGACATTCTCATAGGCACGCACAAGCTAATAGGCAAGTCGGTGGAATGGCACGACCTCGGACTGCTCATCATCGACGAGGAACAGAAGTTCGGCGTGGCAACGAAGGAGAAGCTGCGCAAGCTGAAGACCAACGTGGACACGCTCACCATGTCTGCCACCCCCATCCCACGCACGCTCCAGTTCTCGCTGATGGGAGCACGAGACATGAGCATCATACGCACGCCGCCGCCAAACCGCTATCCCGTCCAGACCGAACTTGGCGTATACGGACACGAGATAATAGCCGACGCCATCAACTTCGAGATGTCGCGTAACGGACAGGTCTACTTCGTGAACGACCGCATCTCCAACCTTCCCGAGATAGCCGCGCTCATCCATAAGTATGTCCCTGACGCACGAGTCGCCATCGGTCACGGTCAGATGAATCCGGAAGAGCTTGAGAAAATCCTCATCGGCTTTATGGATTATGATTACGACGTGCTCCTCTCCACGTCCATCGTGGAGAACGGCATCGACATCTCCAACGCCAACACCATCATCATCAACGACGCACACCGCTTCGGACTCTCTGACCTCCATCAGATGCGAGGACGTGTGGGACGCTCCAACCGCAAGGCGTTCTGCTACCTGTTGGCTCCGCCCAAGTCGGTGCTCACGCCTGAGGCACGCCGCCGACTGGAGGCATTGGAGAATTTCTCCGAACTCGGCAGCGGATTTAATCTTGCCATGCAGGACCTCGACATCCGCGGCGCGGGCAATCTGCTCGGTGCCGAACAAAGCGGATTCATGGAAGACCTCGGCTACGAGACTTATCAGAAAATCCTCAATCAGGCTGTCACCGAACTAAAGAACGAGGAATTCCAGGACATCTACGCTGAGGAGATAGCACAGGGTAAGGAAATCAGCGGCGACGAGTTTGTGGAGGATTGCGCACTGGAGAGCGACCTGGAGATGTATTTCCCCGAGAACTACGTCCCCGGTTCGGCAGAAAGAATGTTCCTCTATCGCGAGCTCGACAACATCAGCGACGACGACCAGCTGGACGCTTACCGCAAGAGGCTGGAAGACCGCTTCGGCAAGATGCCGAAGGAGGGAGAGCAGCTGCTCCTCGTTGTGCCGCTAAGAAGAATCGGCAAGAAGCTCGGTTGCGAGAAGATCATCCTCAAGCAGGGCCGCATGCAGATGCAGTTTGTGAGCAATCCAGAGTCTGCCTACTATAAGAGTCAGGCTTTCGGACGCGCCCTCAACTATATATCTTCGCACACCCGTCGCTGCAATCTCAAGGAAGCCAGAGGCCACCGCTTCATGATTGTGACCGGCATCACATCGGTGGGCGACGCTTTGGAGGTGCTGAAAGAAATAGACAACATGTAATGGCAAGAGCCACACATTAAACATTAACAAACAGTAAACAACATACAATCATGGCATGCAAGCTTCTTCTTATACGTCACGGCGAGACCGTTGACAACGTAAACCGCATCATGCAAGGTCAGACGCCGGGCAAACTTACAGAAAACGGCATCAATCAGGCACGCTGTCTCGGCGCCGAACTGAGCCAAAAACACATCGACGCCTTCGTATCGAGCGACCTCCAACGTGCCGTCGACACCTGTGTGGAGGTGGCAGCCCCCCACTTCCAAGGCGACCGCCAGTCTGCCCTCGCCAATATCTTCCAGACTCCGCTGCTCAGAGAGCGCGACTGGGGCAGCTTCACCGGTCAATACATCCCCGACCTGAAGGACGCCAAGTGGACGCCAGACATCGAGACCACAGACGCCATGCGCCAACGTGCCAACGCCTTCCTCCAGCTTATGCGCCAGCGTTACGACGGCAAGACAGTAGCCGCCGTAGGTCACGGAATAATAAACAAAGCCATACAGTCCGTCTTCTTCGGCAAGCCAATGCAGGACATCGAGCCGATGAAGAACGGAGAAGTAAGGGTGTTGGAGGTGTAAAAAAAACGATGATGCCATTTCTGACATCATCGTTTTTTTATTGTTTTCTTCTTTATCTCTTTACAATCTTTACTGTCTTCTGCGTACCATCCACCATTTTCATTGTCTTAAGATAGATACCACTTGAAGGGTTGCTCACTCTACGTCCGCTAAGATCGTAGAAGCTTACGCTCAAAACTCTGTCAGCATCATCAGTCACACCATTGACGGCAGTAGGTCTGAATCCGTCTTCCGTTATCTCAAACTCCACCAGATTCGACTTATACACCTTATCATTGTATTTATACATAGCCTGAATGCCAACCTTGGACACTCCGTCCTTATAGAAGAACATGTTGTGCATACTTCCTGTGAAGTTGAAATCATAACCATCGCTGAACGAGTAAGGAATGTCTGTCATCGCCTCCTTTAGCAATACATATTCGTCAGGATAAGCCGTAAACAGTTCTCCATCGAAATATAAGTTGTAGTAGAGATAGTCAGCATTGAGCAGGTTATCGTCAACCGACATGTTATCAAGCCAATACAGCATTGCGCCATAACCATAGTTAGGGTCGTAAGGACGGAATTCCAGCAAATCGGGATCCTTAGGATTGGCAGGCAAATCATTCCAAGGCTTCATCTGCGGTTCCATAAAAACATTGATGAATTTCACGGTGCTCGTACCCATATTCACGCCAAACATTTTGTCCGACTTAAGGGTCTTGTTCTCTGCGTCATAATCGAACGATATAGATTTCACGAAGAAGAAGCTGTCCGCCTCCTGATGATAATAATCGCTCCACACCTTCTCGCTTCCTAAGGCACTGAAATAAGCATGGCATTTGTTCTCCTTATCCACGCCCATGTATTTCTTGCCCTCAAACACCACCTTGTCGCCGTCAATCTTACCCTTTACCCAATTGTCCGGGGCAGAATCGGTCAGGCCTCCAAGATAAAAGTCATTGCCGTCAATAGCCGCATTAATGATACGCGAATCATACTGCTCACCCGTATTCACAAAGTCAAGCTGATACTTCATTCTGTTCGCAGATGCAGAAGGAACACAAGGCTCATCCTTTATCTTGGTCCAAGTCTGATAGTAGTCGCCGAAACCTGTCCATTCGCCGGCACCATTGCAAAGAGCAAGAATCACGCCATTGTCCAGATTGTCAACACGAATAAGCGAGTCGTTACGAAGGACATAATTGATGGTCTGCGAAGTTTCGTCAAGGTCAAGCGATGTACGCTCGGCATTTATCCTACAACGGTAAAGATAGAAGAATTCCACAATACCCGTCGGATTGCCATCATCGTCCATTCCTTCTTGAGCCACATATTTCTGTGGGAAGACAAACTTAATGGTATCACCTTCAGCCTTCTCGCCTTTCACCCAAGTGTTGGGAGAAATAGTGCTGACGATATTCTGAATATACACCTCACCGTTGTCTGTTTCGACATAACGCTCAACAGTGCCGTCGGATGCCGACGAATACACACTGTTGAAGAAAGTCATGAAGCCCTCGCCAGTACCATAAAGATTGTCGTGCAGGGTTCCCTTTGGCTGTTCGGTGATAATGTCAGCATTGCCGGCAGCCTTCTTCATGCGTGCCAACATTGCTGTCTTATTGCCGACTGGCGACATGACAATATCCATCGGCTTGCCCGTAGGCTTGTCCTTCATCGACCGGTATGTCGAAAGTGGTTGTGCAAAAGACATTGTTGCAAGCGTTGCTGCCGCAAGCGCCATATATAATCTCTTCATAAACATTAGGATTAAGTGTTAGTAGGTGTTAGACATTCTATTTCACAAGGAACTTGCCCGCTTTCACCTGACCGCCGTAATTAGCATAATATGTGTAAACACCAGGAGCGGCGAAACGAATCTGGGCTGTACCCTTGACCGCCTGTTGAGCCACACGACGTCCCGAAGCATCCCATACAGTTAATGTGGTGGGCACATCTCCTGCAACAAAGCTCACCTGACGGTTGCCGAACTGAAGTTCCAATGATCCGCCATTATCCGAAGAAGGCAGCGGGCTGCTGATACTGGTGGCAATATCGTCCAAATCCTTACGGTCGATTTTATAAAGACCGCTGCCAGAAGGAGCTCCAGGATAATTATAAACAGCCAAATAAACGCAGTCGTCAGCAGGAACTATGGTTAGCGGAGAAAGATATATGCGCTCGCTGTCGGGATTATACTGGTTGTAGGGCAGTCCTTCAGAGATGTTATACCACTTCTCGCCGAAATCAGGAGTGAAGTATAATCCACGCTGCTGCAAGCCAACATAAATGTTGGTTTCGTCACTTGCCAAAGAACGCACATTGTTGTCCATCAGACCTTCAGGACGATAAACCTCTCCCCATTCGCCATTCTTGTCAAGCGTCAGAAGGAAAGGAACAGCGAAAGTGTCGTTCATGACAGAACGACCCAAAACAAGCTTGTCCTTATACTGCGTTGACACAGCCATAAAGTTGCTGTCATATCTGACCGGAGTCCATGTAAGCGTCTCGTCATCAAGCACAAACACGAAATAAATGCCAAAGGCATAGAGACGTCCGTTATAGTCGACAAGCTGATAGATGTTCTCTACGTATGTTTCAGGCTCATCGCCCTTACCCTTGCCTTTATCTCCATCTTCATCAGCAAAACTATAGGTGAGCGAATTGATGTCGGTCTTCTTCCATGTCTCGCCATAATCTTCGCTATACACGATACCGCCCTGGCAGAAGTCGCCCACAAAGAGCTTGCCGTTATGCACAGCCATAGCATAGGCAACAGTCTGGTTAGTCTGATCGCCTAATACGTCCTTCACTGCATCCTCATAGAACAAAGACTTCCATGTCTTGCCGTTATCGTCAGAACGGGCGATACAGGTACTCGAACCGGCAGCAAAGATATAGTCACCGAAATGAAGGAATTTGCTATACATATAGTCCTCGGCATTGGTATGCACCCAACTGGCTCCCTTGTCGGTGGACAGATATATGCCTCCGGCATAGTCGTAACGATAGTCTGAAAGCAACAGGTTGCCTGATGGGGTAACGTCGGTTGAATAAGTTGCTTCAAGTTCTTTCACAAGTTTCCATTGGGCGGAAACCTGAAGAGAAGCTAAACACAATCCTGCCAAAACGATGGCACGGAAGGAATTGAGTAGGTTAAGTTTCTTCATAAGCCATAATGTTAAAAGAACAACAATCGAGTTAAATCTGCGCCAAATTTACAAATAAAAGCTAACAAAAGCAACTTTTTGCTTATTTATTTTCACTTTTCATACCAATATTATTTCAGACCGACTCTTTATAGTCAAGTTCTTCATTCAAGGCTTGTTTACGTATTTTTCCCGTAAACCACATAACCAACTGTGTAAATCCAGTAATATTCAGATAAGATTATCATAATAGCATACGATTTTGCTTTCACCCCTCTCTATTGCCTTGCTTGACACTCAAGCATAAACTCGTCAGCAATATAGAGATTGCCGTAGAGATAAAGTCCTGTTTTACGATTATGTAGGTCGGCGCATGTCTTGCTGCGATAGAAGAGATCGAGGGCGCGGGCAGGCGAAATGTTCAGACGTTTGGACAATTCGTATGCCACACCACCAATCTGATGACTGAGAATCATATCCTGAATGGCAGGCGACTTTATTCGTTCTTCAAATTCTTTCTGATTCATAAAAGTACAGGTATTTGTCAGTAAGCTCCTGATTTAAAAGACATATCTGATTGTCAGCATGATAGGCTTCTTTCCTTATTCACTATATATTCCTCCACGTCCTCCAACACATACTCAAGACTTTCGGTATGCAGCATATCGTAGTTTTTGAGTATATAGTTCTCGATAGCCTCCACTTTATGCATTCTCTCATACACTTCGCCATAAGGCTTGCCCATATTCCTTGCAAGACCTTCCACACAGCTTGCAGCAAAGGCAAGCTTCAGCTCATCAAGCGGCAAGCGTATCTGCTTTTCAAGACGTAGGTTCTTCATAATGTATATTATTTGATGTGGTATGTTTTTGCAAAAATAGCGAATTATAAATGAATATACAAGTAATGAAGCAGATAAACTGAAATTTAGCGGTGCGTGCACCGAATTTTGAATTAGGAGTTTTGAATTAGGAATTATTCTCGGCTTCGCCTGCGGTTTTGAATTATTCAGTTGTGAATTACAGCAGACAAGGCAAACTGAGGAGGCTACGGCGAGGACGTCATAGCCTCCTATTGATGTCTATACATACAAATATTGACAGTTGTCTATACCCAATTGCCAACAGCATACAAAGGTCTGTTTTCCATCCATTCCTGATCCTGGTATGGCATCATGGAAATACGCAGACCTTTTAGTTCCGGGTGTTTGCCTATGAATGTCCTCAATGATTTGGCATGTACATTCTCCTCTGCCTTAATCTCTATCGGAATAACGGTAGCTCCTTTCTGCACTACCAAATCGATTTCTACCCTCGAATCATTGCTACTATAATAATATATCGGTAAATCCTCAGTTATCAGCTGTGTCAAGACAAACAGTTCTGTAAATGCACCTTTATACTCTTTAAAAAGTGTATCTGCCACTATAACACTTTCAGCCGGAGCATCTGACATTGCACCCATTAATCCTATGTCAAGAACGAATAGCTTGAATACGGACATCTCTTCATAGAACTTCAAAGGAATGGAAGGAGTTGAAATACGGTTAATCTGATATATCAGTCCCGCATCCAAGAGCCATTGTATGGCGATTTCGAATTCAGAAGCTCTCGCTCCTTTCTTTAAAGCACCAAAGATGAACTTCTTGTTCTCTTTGGCAAGTTGCGCAGGTATAGAGTCCCATACCATATTGATGCGCGGGACTTCCTGAACGGGAGCATGCTTGGAGAAGTCTCTTCGGTAATCAAATAGGATTTGCTTCTGGATGTTACGCACTTCCTCCAGATTCCTCGTTTCGGCAAATTCTGCCACAGCAGCAGGCATTCCTCCTACATAATAATACTGACGCAGACAATCAATCAAACGAATAGACAGCGAATCGATAATTGAGAAATCCCTTGTGGCAAGAACATCCACTAATGGTTGTTCGCCTATAGCCATAAGAAACTCATCAAAAGTCATTGGGTACATCTTCATCATGTCAACCTTGCCAACGGGAAACGAGGTGTTACGATGAAGCGAAATGCCAAGTAGTGAACCTGCTACAACAACATGATATTGAGGAGCATCTTCACAAAAATACTTCAAAGAGTTTAGTATTGTCGGACTCTCTTGTATCTCGTCGAAAATAATAAGAGTGTTCTCCGGTTCGATATTTATATGCAGTATGGCTGAGAGAGAAAGCAATATTCTGCTTATATTATAGTCCTGCGCGAATATCTTTTCCAGCATCTTATTCTTGTCACAATTAACATAAGCCATCTTCTCATAGTAACAAGAACCAAATTCTTTTAGTATGAATGTCTTACCGACCTGCCGTGCACCATTGACTATCAACGGCTTACGGTTCTTTTTATTCTTCCATTCAATGAGCTTTGATAGAATATTTCTTTTCATATCTACATTTTTTTGCACGAGTAAATACGATACTGTTACATTTTTTTGCACGAGTATTCATGGCAAAGTTACATTTTTTTGCACGAATATCCGCCATAAACCTACATTTATTGGCACGAACCAAAGCTATATTGAATAATATTAACAGTATAAAAATCCGTTATCAACATCCTTCACACCCCACATCCGTGTAAATCCGCATAATCTGTGGGAGACTCATACTCAATCAGCAGTGTTCGTGGGCGCGTGCTGTGCACAAATAAAAGGCTTTACGTTAGGTTGTCGAGAACTGGTTCTCGTAAGACCTAATGTAAAGCCTTTTATTTAAATCCGATAGGATTTGCGCCCATAAACGGACTGTGGAGTCAGTTTTTTGTCAAAGCCCTGCCTTCCATAACATACTCTTAATATGCGGTGTCGTTCGCAAGATGCCATGTTGTGAGGAACGAGGCACGCGAGATGTCAGTCAGCTTGGGATAGTTGATGGTGTTAGGCTCGTCCGACGGTTGGTTGTAGTGGGGCTGTGCGTCGGTGTGATACCAGATGATTGGCACACCCTTGAGGTGGAACGAGCTTTGATCGCTGCCTCCGACGGGGTTGTCCCATGGACGGTAGCTGGGGTTGAGCTTGAGCGAATATCTGTTGATGTCGTCCTTGAGCCAGTCGCCGAAAGCAGGATGAGTGTCAGTATAGAAGTATACCATGTATGTGGGGTCCTCAGGCTTGTTGTTGCCACCCACCATGTCGAAGTTGAGATATCCCTTCACCTTGCTGATGTCAGCATAGTGATTGACGAAGTACTTAGAGCCTAACAGTCCGAACTCCTCACCGTCCCAGAATGCGAACACAATGGTGCGCTCCGGTGTGGCACCGCTCTCAGCGAACGCCTTCATAATCTGCAGCACGGCAGTAACGCCTGAGGCATTGTCGTCGGCACCGTTATAGATGTTGTCGCCAGCGACGTCGGCATACATACCCTCATGATCGAGGTGGGCACCCACCACTACTATCTCGTCAGAGCGACGTCCGAGAATGACGCCGAGCACGTTGCTGAGGTCCATGCGCTGGTGTACGTGCTTCTTTATCTGCGCGATGGAGTCGGCATCCACAAAGAATCTGACGCCGCGCTTCAGCTTCTGGTCGGCATAAGCCTGAAAGGGCTGCTCATAGCTCTCGCCGAAAAGCGGCTTGACGCCAGCCTCACGAAGGCGCGAGATGATATACTGCTTGGCGATGCGCGAGCCACGTTGACCGGCACGCCGACCCTCAAGAAGGTCGTCAGCGAGGAAATAGACGTGGGCACGGGCGGCGTTCTCAGTGATGGTGGCAAGACCCGCTTCCTTCTGGCGGGCGAGCAGTTTGGTTGCCGACTTGGGTGAACGGGGACCTGCGGCGCAGGCTGGCATGGCAAGAACGAAGGCTGCTGCCATGCACAGAAGATTAGTCTTTACTTTCATTTGTATTTGTTTCGTTGTTATGTTGTTGCTGTATCTGGTTCTGCAAAGCACGTTCAATGGTGCGGTGCAGGAGATGTATCTTCACGGCGTTTATCACCTCCACTACGCCATACACCATCATCGCCCATCCTATCACGAAGAGCGGAGCCGAGGCAATGGACGAGGGAGAGATGACAGCAATGAGACCTACGAGAAGCGTCAGCGTGGGCATTATCCAGAAATATATGCCCACACGAGCCAGGCGTGAGGCGGCTATGAGATTCATAAACTGCGTGACGGCGCCGAGGATGAGTATGGCAGCAAGGATATACATTAGGCTGCTGACAAACGTGCCGGGCATGATGGCAAGGATAAGGCCGAGAATAAGGCTGCCAAGACCTACGATGGGGAAGGCTGGTCGCATGCCGCGAAGTTGGCGTCCCTGTGCATCGAACACCTGTACGTCGTCCTTACGACTACGCGCTATGAGATATGAAGCGCACGAGAAAACGCCTGATATGAAGAACAATACGCCTATGGCTATCGTCATCCACGTAACCGTCTGCTCGCGATACTTGACGAGCAGCGCTCCCACGACAATGGCGCAGACGGCGCGAAGGAGCGAACTCTGTAATACTTTCATCGGATAATTGTATTTAGTTATTAATGTAAGGCAAATATAAACATAATATTCCGAAAAACCATTGTTTAACGGTAAGAAAAAACAAGAATAGGGAATTTCCCACCGGCGTTTAGGGAAAATCCTTTTGATGCTATGATTTATGTGGCTAACTTTGCAAGCGTAAAGAAACAAGAACGTAAAAAATAACAATTTAAAAATATAGAGTTATGAAAAAGTTTATATCAATCTTAGCGTTACTGTTCACTATGACAGTCACCGTAAACGCAATGAGCTATGAGCAGGCACGCCAGCAGGCACTGTTCCTCACAGACAAGATGGCGTATGAACTCAATCTCACAAACGACCAGTATGAGGCTGCTTACGAGATAAACCTCGACTACCTCATCGGCGTAAACACATACGACGACCTCTACGGACCGTACTGGCGCTATCGTAACGTGGACCTCAGCTACGTGCTCCTCGACTGGCAGTATCGCGCATACTGCGCCGCCAGCTACTTCTATCGTCCGCTCTACTTCAGCGACGGTCTGTGGCACTTCAGCATCTACGCACGCTATCCGCACCGCGACTACTTCTACTTTGACCGTCCTGTGGTGTACGTAAGCTACTGCGGAGGCCACTCATGGCATCGCAACGGAGGCCGGTCATGGTATAACGGAAGACGTTACGCTGAGCGTCGCGGCGACGCACACTTCGGAATGCGTGACGGATTTAATCGCGGCGATTATGGCAGAGGAAACCGCCAGTCGTTCGGTTCGCGCAACCAGACGCAGCAGCGCTTTGGTAACAACACTAATATAAACAACAACGGACAGCGTGGTTCGTTTGGTTCGCGCACCAACCGCGAGAGCAGCACTCGCACCACTGTAAGACAGCCGAACAACAGCAGCAACTCTTCTTTCGGTGGCAGAGGCGGGTTCAGGGTGGCTTCTCCTGAGAATTCCGTACAAAGCTCGCCGCGCTCTACGTTCGGCAGCGGTCGCTCCAACAACAGCTCACGTTCGTTCGGCAACATTCGCTCAAACGGCAGCTCGTCATCAAGTTCGTTCGGCGGCAGCAGCAGCTCACGTTCGTTCGGCAACAGCAGCAGCTCACGTTCGTTCGGCAACAGCAGTCGCTCTAACAGCAGCTCGATGAGTGCTCCTCGCGGAGGTAGTTCGTCATTCGGCAGCTCACGCGGTGGCAGTTCGTTCGGCGGAGGCTCACGCAGCGGTTCGTTCAGCGGAGGTTCTTCCTCACGCAGCGGTTCGTCACACGGAGGTGGCTCTTTCGGCAGCCGCAGATAACGCAGCAACACATTAAAACTTTATCATATGATTCATTAGACATAATAAAAAAATCACTATTCTTTTATGCGTAGGGGTTGTGGCAGAGTGGTTCTGGTGCAGCCTCGCTTTTTTGTTGTCAGTAAGGACATAAATAAATTTGTACGCTATGATAGCCTCAACGTACAATAAACACAACAAAACGTCGTTATAATATAATATGGTGTAATACGCACTAAAATCACTCAACCGACAAACACACTTTATAATAAAATGATAGACTATATAAAAGGCGAGCTCGCTGAACTCACTCCGGCACAGGCCGTAGTCGAGGCATACGGCGTTGGCTATGCGCTGAACATCTCGCTTAACACATACGAAGCCGTACAGGGCAAGAAGGAAGTGAAGCTCTACGTACACGAATCGCTTGTCACTGGTGGCAGAGACGACTCGTACACATTCTTCGGATTCGCCTCCAAGCAAGAGCGCGACCTCTATCGTCTGCTCATCACCGTATCGGGCGTGGGAGCAAATACGGCTCGCATGATTCTTTCTGCGGCTTCTCCTGCAGAGCTTGCCGGAGCCATTTCGTCAGGCAACGAGCGACTGCTGAAGGGCGTGAAGGGCATCGGTCTGAAGACGGCACAGCGCATCATCGTGGACCTAAAGGACAAGATCATGTCGCTGGGCATCGCCCAGGAGCTTCCTGCCGGCACCGCTGCCGACAGCACCATCCCCGCAGACGTCAGGGACGAAGCAGTGGCAGCGCTCACAATGCTCGGCTTCTCACCGGCTCCGACAGCCAAGGTGGTGACAGCCCTGCTTACGGACGACCCGACTCTACCTGTGGAACAGGTGGTGAAGATGGCGCTGAAGCAGATCAAGTAAGACAATAACAGAATACGACACAAGACAATTCAATACGTTGAAGCAAATTCTCAATAACATACTCCTCATATTACGCCGATTCCCGTCGCACAAGACGGCACGGACAATGGCAGTTGCGCTCCTTCTGGTGGCAGTGGCTACGCTTGCCATGACCGGAAGTCCTGTAATGCAGGACGTCAGACAGCGTGAAGCAAAGCCGGAAGGCGGAAAGGGCAAAGCTGCCCGCGACACCATGGCGATAAAGGCGCAGCCCGTAATAGAGGGAGACGACTCGATACCAGACTCGCTGCTGCATACACGCTGGCCCATACAGCGCACCATGCCCATTACTCTCGACGACCTCTCGCAGGGCGCCGCCGACCTCAAACGCCCTGACAATTTAGGGCAGCAGGTGGAATATAACGACTCGCTCGACCGGTATGTCATCGGCTCGAAGATGGCAGGTTCGTACATCGCGGCACCAGTGATGATGACCGCAGAGGAATATATGCACTGGAGCGAGAAGCAGCTGATGAAGGACTTCTTCCGCAAGAAGAATGACGAGATATATCAGGCGAAGGGTAAGGAGAAGTTCGACTTCTCTGACATGCACTTCGATCTTGGTCCGGCGGAGAAGATATTCGGTCCCGGCGGCGTGCGCATCAAGACACAGGGAACGGCAGAGCTGAAGTTCGGAGCGACGATGAAGAACATCGACAACCCGTCGCTGCCTATCCGCAACCGCAAGACCACAACAATGGACTTCGACGAGAAGATAAACCTTAACATGAACGGACGCGTCGGCGACAAGGTGAACATGAACCTCAACTACAACACCGACGCCACATTCGACTTTGACGCTCAGAGCCTTAAGCTCAAGTATGACGGCAAGGAAGACGAGATAGTGAAGCTGGTGGAGGCAGGTAACGTGTCGTTCCCGTCGAACTCGTCGCTCGTAAAGGGTGCCTCATCGCTCTTCGGCATCCGCACAGACCTGCAGTTCGGCAAGCTGAAACTGCAGATGGTGGCGTCGCAGAAGAAGTCGACAACGAAGAGTGTTTCTTCGAAAGGCGGCAAGCAGTTTACGCCGTTCGAGATTGACGCTGCCAACTATGAGGAGAACCGCCACTTCTTCCTCTCGCAGTATTTCCATGACCGTTATGACGAATGGATGCGCTCACTGCCCAACCTCACTTCGGGAATGAAGATAAACCGTGTGGAGGTGTGGGTAACCAACAAGACAGGAACAACGTCAAACACGCGTAACATCATCGCCCTGACCGACCTTGGCGAGAACACACGCGTGTCTAACCCTATATGGGCTACCACCGGACAGCCCGTGCCTTCCAATGCTTCCAACAGCGAGTACTCCGCAATGACCACGCAGTATGCCGGCGCAAGAGAGATAGACCAGACGTCAACAGTGCTCGACGCCATACCGGGATTTGCCGGCGGCACCGACTATGAGAAGCTGGAGAAGGCGCGTCTGCTCTCTTCTTCGGAATATACCGTCAACACCGCACTCGGCTATATCTCGCTGAAGACCAGCCTGCAGACCGACCAGGTGCTTGCCATCGCATACGAATACACCTATGGTGGCGTGACTTATCAGGTGGGCGAGTTCGCCTCTGACAATACGGACGTGAGCAAGGCGCTCTTCGTGAAGTCGCTCAAGAACACGTCGAACAACCCGAGCCAAGGCAACTGGGGACTCATGATGAAGAACGTCTACTACCTTGCCTCGTCGGTGGAGAAGGAGAAATTCCGTCTGGACGTGAAGTTCCAGAGCGACACGGCTGGCGTATACCTTTCTTATATACCAGAGCCGCAGGTGAAGAACCAGACGCTTATCAAGGTGCTCGGAGCCGACCGACTGGACAATAACAACAAGGCACACTCCAACGGCTACTTCGACTACGTGGAGGGATATACCGTTACCAACGGTCGCGTGTTCTTCCCTGTTGCCGAACCGTTCGGCAAGCACATCTACAACTATCTTACCTCCAAGGGCGTAACAGCAGACCAGGCTTCCAAGTATGCCTTCACCGAACTGTACGACTCGACGAAAACCGTGGCTAAACAGATAGCCGAGAAGGACAAGTATGTGCTCATGGGACAGTTCCGCGGTACGTCTGCCAACGTCATATCGCTCGGCGCATACAACATTCCGCAAGGTTCAGTGGTGGTAACGGCAGGCGGCGTGACCCTTGCCGAGGGCACCGACTACTCCGTGGACTACTCGGGTGGCGAGGTGACCATCCTCAATCAGAGCATCATCGACGCAGGAACGAGCGTGAACGTGTCGCTCGAGAGCAACACTGACTATGCGCAGGAGCGAAAGACAATGTTCGGCCTTAACTGGGAGTACGACATATCGAAGAACTTCCAGCTCTCCGGTACGTTCCAGCATCTCTCCGAACAGCCGCTCACCAACAAGGTGAACATGGGTTCGGAACCGCTCAACAACACCATCTGGGGACTCAACATAAACTGGAAGAAGGAGAGCCAATGGCTCACCAACATGCTGGACAAGATACCATTGCTGCACCTTACACAGCCTTCGTCAATATCGTTCTCAGGTGAGTTTGCACAACTCATCGCCGGACAGAGCCACGGAACGCAGGACAACGCATCATACATTGACGACTTCGAGAACACGAAGAACACCATAGACGTGTCTACACCGACGTCGTGGATAATCTCAAGCGTGCCGTCAATGTTTCAGGAATCGAACGACAAGAACACGCTGCGCTCGGGCTTCAACCGCTCTCGCATGGCTTGGTATACCATCGACCCGCTCTTCACCCGCCGCTCGTCGTCGCTTACGCCGGGCCACATCAAGAGCGACCTCGACCAGCTGTCAAACCATTATGTACGTGAGATATACGTAAACGAGCTGTTCCCTAACCGCGACCAGAGCGCTTACAACGGCAGCACGTCAACTCTCTCCATCCTCAACCTCGCCTATTACCCCAACGAGCGCGGACCGTACAACTTCAATCCGGACCTCAACTACGACGGAACACTCAACAATCCGCAGCAGCATTGGGGCGGTATGATGCGAAAGCTGGACACCAACGACTTCGAGACAGCCAACATCGAGTATATCGAATTCTGGATGCTCGACCCCTTTATCTACACCCGTGAGCAGGGAACGGCGTCCGACTACGGTGGCGACTTCTATATCAACCTCGGCGAAATGAGCGAGGACATCCTCCGCGACGGTAAGAAATTCTATGAGAGCGGAATGCCTACGGACGGTTCAGCGGCTTACACCACCACACAATGGGGTAAGGTTCCGAACCAGGCTACCGTAACTTACGCCTTCGCTACGTCAAGCGGCGCAAGAGCAAAGCAGGATGTGGGCTTCAACGGACTGACCGACGAAGAGGAGCAGAAGTGGGAGTCTTATCAGGACTTCCTGAAAGAAGTGCAGGGTAAGGTCAATCCGGCTGTGTGGGACTCTATATGGGCAGACCCCGCAGGCGACAACTATCACTACTTCCGCGGTTCTGACTACGACCGCATGGAGGCTCCCATCCTCCGTCGTTACAAGTATATCAACAACCCGCAGGGCAACTCGCCCGACAACGACTCGCGTACGGAAGGATACGACACGTCATACAAGTCGACCCCGGACGTGGAGGATATCAATCAGGACTACACGCTCAACGAATATGAGAAGTATTTCCAGTATCGCATCTCCATCCGTCCTGAGGACCTCGAGATAGGCCATAACTATATCGTGGACAAGCGTGCCGACACACGAAAGCTGCGCAATAACAAGACAGAGACAGTCAACTGGTATCAGTTCCGCATTCCGCTCAGCGAGTATGAGAAGCGCGTCGGAGCCATCAGCGACTTCACCTCCGTGCGCTTCATGCGTATGTTCCTCACAGGATTCAAGCACCCCATCATCCTGCGTTTCGGCACACTCGACCTCGTTCGCGGCGAATGGCGAGTATACGAGCAGAACATCGACAACTCCAATTCCACGTCAGGACGACTGGCTGTTTCGGCTGTCAACATAGAAGAGAACGCTGACAAGCAGCCCGTCAACTACGTTCTGCCTCCGGGCATCAAGCGCGGACAGGACCCGACGCAGCCTCAGCTCGTGGAGAACAACGAGCAGGCGCTTGCCATGACCGTCACTACTCTCGGTTCGGGCGAGGCCAAGGCGGTATATAAGAACACCACGCTGGACGTCCGTCAGTATAAGCGTCTGCAGATGTTCGTGCATGCCAACGCATTCGAGCAGAACACCACCGGGCTGGAAGACGGACAGCTCTCCGTTTTCGTACGTCTCGGATCGGACTATAAGAGCAACTTCTATGAGTACGAGATTCCGCTGAAGCTCACAGCACCGGGCAAGTATGACCGCTACTCAACAGCAGAAGCACGCAAGGTGTGGCCAGAGGAGAACATGCTGGACATCGACCTCAAGAAGCTGACCGACCTCAAGAAGGAACGCAACAAGGCCAAGTCCAACGGACAGGCATCGTACAACCGCCTGTTCTCAGCATACGATTCGGACAAGCCGAAGAACAAGATTTCGGTGATGGGTAACCCGACTCTCGGCGAGATAAAGACGATGGTGATTGGTGTGCGCAACAACTCGGGAACGGAGAAGAGCGGCGAGGTGTGGCTCAATGAGCTGCGTCTGCGCGAATATAACAACTCCGGCGGTTGGGCAGCGCAGGGCAACCTCAACCTGCAACTCTCTGACCTGGGCACCGTGAACGTACAGGGCAGGTATATGTCGTCAGGTTTCGGCGGACTGGAAGAGGGTGTGGCACAGCGCAGCACCGACGACCAAGCCAACTATACTGTCACGGCTAACATAGAGCTGGGTAAGTTCTTCCCCGACAAGGCGAAGGTTTCTGCCCCACTCTATTACTCAGTGACGAAGGAGAAGACTTCACCGAAGTATAATCCGCTCGACACCGATATGGAGCTGAAGGACGCTCTCGACGCAGCAGGATCAAAGCACGAGCGCGACTCCATTGAGAGCATCGCCGTGACGAAGGTCACTCAGACCAACTTCTCGCTGTCCAACGTTCGCGTCGGCATACAGAACAAGCGCCACCCGATGCCGTACGACCCTGCCAACTTCTCGTTCTCATACAGCCACTCCCACTCTTACACGTCGGGAGAGACTACAGTATATGAGAAGGAGGACAACTGGAGAGGATCGATGACCTACTCGTGGACGCCTGTATACAAGCCAATTGAACCGTTCAAGAAGATTAAGTCGAAGTCGAAGTGGATGGACTTCCCGAAGAAGTTCGGCATCAACTGGTTGCCGCAGAACGTAGGTTTCAGCACCGACATCACGCGCAACTACTACGAATTGCAGGAACGCGATATGGAATCGACAGAGAATTCGGCTCTCCCGCTGACCTTCTCTTCACAGTTCCTGTGGAACAGAGAGTTCAATATCAGATGGGATATCACGAAGAATCTGCACATGAACTTCCAAAGTGCCACGAACGCCGAGATAGAACAGCCTTACACTCCGGTGAACAAGGACCTCTATCCTGACCAGTACACGGCATGGAAGGACTCTGTATGGACGTCCATCAAGCACATGGGCACGCCGCTCAACTACAACCAGTCGTTCCAGGCTTCATACAAGTTGCCTATCAATCTCCTGCCAATATTCGACTGGATAACGTCGGACGCTTCGTACAACGCCACGTATAACTGGACACGAGGAACTGACCTTGAGGACGGAACGTCGCTTGGAAACAACATAGCCAACAACCGTCAGATAAACATCAACGGACAGTTCAACATGGAGAAGCTCTACAACCACGTGCCGTTCCTGAAGAAAACCAACGAGCGGTTCAAGAAGGAGACCAACCGCAACAAAAAGATAGAGAGAGGCAGGCGGAAGAACTTCAACACCGTAAAGAAGGGCGAGGACGATAAGGAGAACGCCGGAAAGAAACCCGGCGGAAAGAACAAGCCTCTTCTTGGCGAAGACAACGTGGTGGGAAGAAACAAGAACCCGAAGAAGAAAGCCTTCGAGAAGGAGGTGACGCTGGCACCTGACACCACCATAAAGGTGAACCACGCCAAGCGCACAAAGCGCATCATAGTATCGGCAAAGACAGCTGACGGCAAGGCGTTCGACATCAAGTATCGCCGCGCTGATGCCAACAGCATCGTCATCCTCAACAAGGTGGACTCGGCAACGAAGATTAAGGTGTCGGTACTTGCGAAGGAACCGCTTGAGGACAAGACATGGTATAAGACCGCTCAGTCGGTGGCAAGAGTGCTGATGATGGTCAGAAACGTAAGCCTCAGCTACCGCAACCAGTACTCTATGGCGCTTCCTGGCTTCAAGCCGATGATTGGCAACATCTTCGGACAGCGCTCAGGAATGGGAGCAATGTCGCCGGGACTCGACTTCGCCTTCGGTTTCATAGGCGACTCCTACATCGACAAGGCGAGGGAGAACGGATGGTTGCTCATGAACGACTCATTGGCAACGCCTGCCACAACCAACCGAACGGAGGACCTACAGCTCAGAGCAACGCTCGAGCCTGTACGCAACTTCAAGATTGACCTCAACGCCAGTCGCGCGATGACGACGGCACGCTCCGTACAATATATGTATGCGGGCAACCCAACAACGCAGAGCGGAACGTTCACGATGACAACGCTGTCGCTCAAGAGTGCATTCGAAGGATCAGGCAATGCCTCTAACGGCTATCACTCGCCATCGTTCGAACGCTTCTGCAAGTCGCTCGACGGATTCCGCGAAAAGGTGGAGGCACGTTACGCGGGGGCAATATATCCGCAGGGAACGGCGCTCGCAGGACAGAAATTTGACCCTGCCAACGGTGCTGTCAACAAATACAGCGCTGACGTAATGGTGCCGGCATTCCTCTCCGCTTACACAAGTATGGGAGACGGAGGCATGTCCATATTCCCCTCACTCTCCAAGCTGTTGCCCAACTGGACCATCAAGTACAGCGGACTTTCTAAGCTGCCTTGGTTCAGGGACGTATTCAAGAGCGTGAATGTCAACCACGCATACAAGAGCGTATACGCCGTAGGTTCGTATTCGTCGTACAGCACATTCATGGAATACATGAACGGACTGGGATTCATCAACGACGCCACAACCGGAGCACCTATACCTAATTCTATGTATAACGTGTCGACAGTCAGCATCAACGAGTCGTTCTCGCCGTTGCTCGGAATAGACGTGACACTCAACAACAACATGACGGTGAAGGCGGAATATCGTACCACACGCGTGCTGAGCCTCAGCATGACGTCAGTACAGATAAACGAGTCGTCATCGCACGACTGGGTGATTGGTGCCGGATACACCATCAACAACTTCAATCTCTTCGGAGGCGGCGGCACAAACAAGCACCGTCAGGTGAAGGGAAAGAAGAAGGGTGCCAACGACAATGAGAACAAGACGGCTTCAATGTCAAACCGCAGCCGCTCGACGGGCGGCATAAACAACGATTTGAAGCTCCGATTGGACCTCAGTCTGCGCAAGCAGACATCCATCAGTCGCGATATCGCCTCGATGACGTCGTCAGCCAATAGCGGCAATACGGCATTCAAGCTGTCGTTCTCAGCCGACTACACGCTCTCACGTCTGCTGACCATGAGCTTCTATTATGACCGTCAGACCAATACACCGCTGCTCTCGTCAAGCTCTTATCCTACAACGACGCAGGATTTCGGACTGAGCATCAAGTTCTCGCTGACAAGATAACAGACAGAGTATAAAACAGAATACAAACAGGAAAGTTAACGGACTTTTGCTTTATTGAATCAATAAAAGCATTAGTCCGTTAACTTTTATTTCGTTATAAAAATCATAATAAATGAGTATTTCAAGGAATAAACGAAATACCTAACTTTGCATCCGCAAAACAAAACCATTCTTTTTATAGAATAACAAACAAAGCCCTCTATACAAAATTATGAACATCAACAAAAGTATGAAATCAAGAATGTATCCCGGCAAGACACTGGGAGCACTCCTTATTGTGCTCTTGCTAATGCCTCTCGGTCATGCTCTCATGATTCTTATGGAGCATTTTCTGGAACCGACAACGCTTCACTATTCGGCTTTCTTCATGGGTCTTGTGGGTCTCGCCATAACCATTTGGGGCATCTTCGTCAAGGGAGACACCAAGCAGACTTGCCTCGGCATAACTGGCGCAATGCTCTTTTGGACGGGATGGGTGGAATTTCTGCTCGCCTATTACGCTCAGCGCTACGGCGTTCACTGCGACCTTGTAGGCAACGGCGTCGTTGAGACAGTCAGCCGATACGTCAACGGAGTGGCAGTAGACCACTCGTTTACCATCAACGGCACACCGTTGGAAGACTTCTCGCGCACAGAACTGAAGGAGATACGCGGCTCAAGACCAGAATATCTCATTATGCCAGCCACGTTCGGAATGTGGATAATGACCATCTTCATGTATGTGTTCTGCACACGCACAGGATGCGACTTCATCCGTTGGATACAGAATCATTGCGGCATAAAGCAGAACGTGGAGCTTCGCCCGATGGCATACCATCCCAGCGTAGTGGTTTTCATGGAATGGAACATCATGATGTGGGGCCTCTATCTCCTGCTCATGTTCTGCTACGACCCCGTATTCTTGGGTAGCGACCATCCCGTCACTTACGGCATCGGTGCGGCTTGCCTTATATTCTCAGGCATGATTCTCAAGAAGCAGCTCCACATCGCCTCATGGGGCAGAAACCTCCGTATGGCTCTCGCCAACGTCATTGTCTTCTGGTCGTTTGTTGAGGTGGCAGCACGCAACGGATTCTTCAAGGAGATATGGGTGGACCCGATGCACCACGTAGCCGAGATGGTGGGCATCCTGGCTCTCTTCGTTGCCCTCATTGCAGGCTTCTGGCTCTATAACGCCAAGGACAGTCATGCAAGCGATTCGGACAATTCAGAAACAGAATAAAAGTAGAATAACTTAAAAATAAAAAACAATAATAATATGAAGAAGATATTTACTCTCCTCTTTGCTGCCTTCACAGCAGCCACAATGTCAGCACAGCAGCACACACCAATGTCTTTCGTAGGAGCGTCCAACGCTAAAGTTTCAACAATGGACGTAAACAACGAGAGCGACACCATACAGTTCAAGATGAACGGCATGACATCCGGCGACATTACATTGCCCGAAATGAAGGGTATGGCTGCCATTCCTTCGTTTACCATTAAGGGAGCCACATTCACGATGGGTGCCAATCACGTGGTGGAATTTCCTTCACAGGAGTTCAGCGCCACTGTCAACGTAGGCGGTAAGGAGAAAGCCATTAAGGGTTCATCATTGAGCGCCACTTACAATATGGCAGACAACTCGTTTGACCTTAGCGCCACTTTCACATACGGCTCAATGCCTTTCCCCATCACTTACACAGTCAAGGGATATTACGTCAAGCCGGTAACTGACGCCATCAGCGTTTGCATCGGCAGCGCCTACACCTACACAAACAGCAGCGTCACCTACAACATACGCAAGTATAAGGACGGCGACGTGGAGAAGGTGGATGTGGCAGTTCCCGCTTACACACTCGACAACACTCTTATCGGCAACCTTTCGCTTGGCGCATACACCGTTAAGGGACTGGTTTATGACAGCGAGCAGGGTGGATTCTATCGCGACTATAAGGACGACGGTCTCACATTCCACTTCTCGGCAGAGAAGGACGGCAATACCACAATTAACGGCGACTATGTCTTCAACAGCAAGAAGGACAACAACATCCTCGTGAAGTATGACGGTACAAAGGTTACTTCCATCATCAACAAGTTCCAGATGGGTGCAATGCCGTTCGACATCGTATCAACATTCAATGTAAACACCACTGCCATCAACACCGTAAAGACAGACAACAAGCCTATGGACGGTAAGGCATACAACATTGCCGGACAGCGCGTGAGCGATGACTATAAGGGCATTGTCATCATCAACGGCAAGAAATACCTTAGAAAATAAAGCAGAAACAAAGAATAAAACATTGAAATAACAGGAATGTTAAAGTATACACTCAAATATTCCATCCGACTTGCCGTTGCATGCATGGTGATCTTTACCACCACTGCCTGCAACGGCATTCTCGACGATATATACGACCAACCAGACAAGGAGATTGTGGCTGCAAAGGGACAGCTGGTCGTGGACGCAACGAGTTGGACCGACTGGCACTACTTTGACCTCAAGAAGCTGCAGCGTCTGGCGGAGAGCGGCGACGAGGAAGGGCTGCAGAAAGCACAGATGGAGCCTGAGACTTATCCCATTCCGATGACGCTGACAAAGGAGTCGGACGGCAAGTCGGGACAGTATATGTACTGGTTTGATGTGTTCGGAGAGGGAATAACGAAGAGCGAGTTTCGCGAATTTACGCCTTGCGATCCACAGGAAGAACCTGAAGAATGGACCATAGCCATTCATCGCAACAATGTCCGTACGAATGGTGGAGCCGTTCTGCGAACCAACTGCAAGTCGATGGCAGAACTGCCTGAGTCGTCTGAGGCTTTCGACGGAATGACTTTCACGGAAGACGAATGGTCAGAGAACGACGTTTGGGACGGACAGGAGAAGATGCTGTTGGGGCTGGTGCCGTCGCAGGGAATAAAGATAAACCGCCTGCTCTCGTCATGGCTCATCGTAAAGGTGCCGCCAATGCCGCCAGAGTTCTCAATGGACAGCCGCGTGTTTGTGCTCCGACTCAACGACGGAACCTACGCCGCTCTCCAGCTCGACAACTATCTGTCGCCGCAAGGAGAGAAGTGCTTTATGACCATCAACTATAAGTATCCTTATTAATACATTAATAATATAATGATAAAGAGAAACGCTCTTATCGCCACCATCTGCTGTTCAGCGCTGCCGCTTGCCGCACAGACAAGCGAGGCTTTCACTGACTCCATCATGCGCAATTACATGCTGGAAGAGGTGGTGGTAACCGGAACACGCACACCGAAACTGCTCAAGGACACTCCTATCCAGACTCGACTCATCACCTCACGCGACATCGAACATACTGATGCCACCAACGTGCAGGACCTGCTACAGCAGGAAATACCAGGCGCAGAGTTTTCATACAACATGAACCAGCAGACACACCTCAACTTCTCCGGTTTCGGAGGACAGGGCGTGCTGTTCCTCGTTGACGGTGAACGTCTGGCTGGCGACGTCAGTGGCGACATCGACTTCTCACGTCTTTCCATGGACAACGTGGAACGTGTGGAGATTGTGAAGGGTGCGGCTTCGGCTCTTTACGGCAGCAATGCCAACGGTGGAGTTATAAATATCATAACCAAGAAACCTTCAAAACCTTGGACGCTGAACGTCAACGGACGTATATCAAAGCATGGCGAACAGCGTTATGGCACGTCGTTCGGAATGAAAGGCAAGCACGTGCACAATCTGCTCACGGCTGAACGTACGTCAATGGACAACTATAACGTCACCAGTGCGCCTAATCCTGTTACACGTGTCATCTCCACCATCTACGGTAGCAAGACCGTCAACGTCGGCGACAAGCTCACATGGGTACCGACAGACAAGCTGTCATTGACAGCACGTGCAGGCTATTTCTTCCGCGAGACAGCACGTACGGCAGACCTTCCGGAGCGTTATCGCGACTTCTCGGGTGGACTGAAGCTCGGCTGGAACATCTCTGACGCAGACGACCTGAAGGTGGGCTACACCTTCGACCAGTACGACAAGTCGGACTATCAGACTCGTCGCCGACTGGACATCCGCGATTACAGCAACGTACAGAACTCCTTCCGTGCCGCTTACAATCATGCGTTCGACAACGGCGACATGCTTACCGTCGGCGCAGACTATATGCATGACTACCTGTTCAATACCAACCTTGAGAACAAGAAGAGAGAGCAGGACTGCTTCGATGTCTTCGCACAGTACGACTGGATGGTGACGTCAAAGCTGGAGGTGGTTGGAGCATTGCGTTATGACTATCTTTCTGACGGTCAGAATTCGCGCGTTACGCCAAAGCTTAACGTACGTTATCGTCCTTGCAGCAACATTACGCTCCGCACCGGTTACGGTATGGGATTCAGAGCGCCGTCGCTGAAGGAGAAATACTATAATTTTGATATGGCTGGTATTTGGATTGTTGAGGGTAACGAGAACCTGAAGCCGGAACTGAGTCACAACTTCAACGCTTCAGTGGAAATGGTGAAGGGACAATATAACGTTACGGCTTCGGTTCTTTACAGCCACGTCACCAACAAACTTTCCACTGCAGCTCCTTACTTTAAGACTCCAACGGACAAGCTGCCATACCTCCCCTATGCCAATCTCGGCGAGTATAGTGTGTGTGGCGGCGAGTTGGCTGCCCAGGGAAGATGGGACAACGGTCTGTCGGCACGCCTCACTTACGCCTACACCAACGAACAGTTGGCAAAGGACAAGGACGGCAACACCATCAACAACCAGTATATCCCAGCCCGCAAACATGCCGTGAACGTCCGTCTGGACTACGACCATGACTTCACAAAGAATTACGGGATAAGCGCAGGAATAAGCGGACGCGTTCTCTCTGGAAGCGAAAACGTGGAGTATAAGAACTATTATGACGTGAGCGAAGGAACCGTAAGCGTCAAGTATCCTGCTTACACTATCTGGAAGCTGTCGCTCGTGCAGCGCATCGGCAAGGCCATAACGCTGACCACAGCTCTCGACAACCTCCTGAACTACCGTCCCAAACACTACTATCTGAACTGTCCACTAACGGACGGCACCACGCTGCAAGTGGGGCTGAGAGTGGATATTGACAAGCTGTTTTAGGAGGCTTCTCTTTAGGCTCTGGACGGTCTGGCTCTTCTATACGTTCTAGAGAGACTAGATATTCTAGAGCTTATAGAAAAGCTAGAGACGTTAGAAGGGCTAGAAGGGTTAGAGATGCCAGAAGGGCTTATAGCCCCTCCTCCCCCAGCAAGTCCTTCAGCCTCTTTATCTCTTCCTGCTGCTTGTAATATGCCTTAAGCGCTCTTTGCTTAAGGTCTTCGTAAGCAGCCTTCCATTTCTCGGCAGCGGCACGTGCTTCGTCAAGCTCCTTTCTTATAACAGGCAGCTCAGCCTCCAGTTGTTTGAGGCGAGCGTCCTGCTGCTGTCTGTAGCCAGTCCGTGCCTTGTGCATGCGTTCTTTGATGCCTCCTTCCGTCACAAATTCCCTTTCCAGCCTTTTCAGAAAAGACATCATCATACGGTCTATCATGTGGCAAAGCGTTAGGGCATAATTACACATCTGCTCATCACTCCATGTCTGGAAGAAAGGTTCATAATCATTCAGCTTGTTATGATGGCTGCAGTAATCAAGCATTACGTCATAACGCTCCTCTCCCGCTACATAAAACTCGCGATGACGCGACTTGAGATAATCCTCAAAGTCCTCACGCAACTCTTTAAGCGAAGCTCGCGCCACGTTCAGCAGCTTCAGCTGCATTTCTGAAGACGTCACACCGTCAGCCAGCCCCTCCACAATGTTCTGCTTGCAGGAACGGGCAGCCTGAATGACCTGATCGCGAGTGCGGTCCTTATAAAGATGGATGAATCTGTCACAGAAGACAAACGATAGCTGATAAATAACGTCAGCCTTCTGATAAAAGAAAAGATCCTCCCACTTGGTCTGTCTGCCAAGCACAGAAGGAACATTGTTATTGTTGTCTGCAATGTCCATAGATGTAAGGTTAGTAATATCCATAGATGTAAGGTTAGTAATACCCATAGATGTAAGGTTAGTAGTAATTAAGAAAAACAAATAATGGCAAGCTACAGCTGCATGAGCTGCTGCTTGCCATTATCATTTTTATCATGGAAGCCTGTCATATTAATAAAGGCCAATCCGCCCCGATTATTTAGACTTCTTATTGTCCTTATAATACTTCAGTCCACCCTTTACGTTCTGTATAAGAGCCTTTGATGAATATGTGGCGCCACTCACGCCGTCCACCTTCATGGCTGAAGCCTCATCCACCGACTTGCCGACGAATCGCTTAAGAAGCTCTTCTGCCTTGGCGAATACAGCCGGAGTTTCCTGATTAGGAAGCGACTCAATCTTGACTATCTTATTATTGCGAACGAAAATCTTCACTGGCGTATTGCCCATATATCCACGCGCCTTCACTATTGAAGACGTATTGATTACGGCAACATCCTTATTGTACTTTATGGCGTTCTTGCTGACGCAGAAGCTCATCAGAGCGAAAGCGGCGCAAGCCACAGCCACAGACCAAACATTCTGTTTCATAAGCAGACGTATTGTGTCAGGAAAGATTTATTTCTTGTCGTAGGCGTGAAGCGGATAGTCTGTCGTATAATGCAGACCGCGACATTCCTTGCGCTCGATGGCCTGACGTGTAATAAGGTAGCCCACGTTAATCATATTGCGGAGCTCGCAGATGTCACGACTTGCCTTCACACGCTTAAACAGTTCCTCTGTCTCCTCATAGAGCAGATCCAGACGGTCCCAAGCACGCTTCAGACGAAGGTCAGAACGAACAATGCCAACATAGTTTGACATTATCTCGCCCACCTCTTTCACGCTCTGCGTGATAAGCACCTTTTCCTCATTGGTCATCGTGCCCTCGTCATTCCATGCCGGAACCTTATCGTTAAAGTCATACTCATCGATATGCTCCAATGAATGCTTTGCTGCCGCATCGGCATAAACCACAGCCTCAATAAGCGAGTTGCTGGCAAGACGGTTGCCGCCATGAAGTCCTGTGCAAGAACACTCGCCGATGGCATACAGACGTTCGATGGACGACTGTCCGTTAAGGTCCACCTTGATGCCGCCACACATATAGTGAGCTGCCGGGCGAACAGGGATATAGTCCGTCGTGATGTCGATGCCTATTGTCTTACATTTATGATATATATTGGGGAAGTGCTTCTTCGTCTCCTCCGGGTCCTTGTGCGTAACGTCCAGACAAACATGGTCGATACCGTGTATCTTCATCTCCTTGTCTATGGCGCGAGCCACGATGTCACGCGGCGCGAGCGAGAGGCGCTTGTCATACTTCTCCATGAACGATTCGCCGTTAGGCAGACGCAATATGCCGCCGTAACCGCGCATAGCCTCAGTGATAAGGAAGGCAGGATGAGTCTCTCCGGGATGATAAAGCGCCGTCGGATGGAACTGCACGAACTCCATGTCCTTCACCGTTCCCTTGGCACGATATACCATAGCCTCGCCGTCACCCGTTGCGATAACAGGATTAGTGGTAGTCTGGTATACAGCGCCACAACCGCCTGTACACATCAGTGTCACCTTACTCAAGTAAGTGTCCACCTTCTCCGTCTCCGGATTGAGCACGTAAGCTCCATAGCAGTTAATATGTGGGGTGCGGCGCGTTACGCGAGCTCCGAGATGGTGCTGTGTGATAATCTCCACAGCGAAGTGGTTTTCCTTAATGTCGATGTCCGGACATGCACGCACGGCAGCCATCAGACCGCGCTGAATCTCAGCTCCCGTGTCGTCGGCATGGTGAAGGATGCGAAACTCAGAGTGTCCGCCCTCACGATGAAGGTCGAACTCGCCGTCTTCCTTACGGTCGAAATTCACACCCCACTTCACCAGTTCTTTTATCTGTGCCGGAGCATTACGCACCACCAGTTCCACAGCATTACGGTCTGAGATATAGTCGCCCGCAATCATTGTGTCCTCTATGTGCTTGTCGAAATTGTCGACTGCGAGGTTAGTCACTGAGGCAACACCTCCCTGGGCAAACGAAGTGTTTGCCTCGTCAAGCGAAGTCTTGCAGATAATGCACACCTTTCCTTTGTGTGCGCGGGCCACTTTCAAGGCGTAGCTCATGCCGGCTACACCGGCGCCAATAATTAGAAAGTCGTATTTGAAAACCATCGGTCTTGTTATAAATGACTCACAAAAGTAGAAATTTTTGGCGAAACCTTATTTTATGATACCATGACAATAACTAAGTTTAACCTTTACGTTACCGTATGTTAACATTATTGACATATTATCAACGTTTTCTGATTTATAAAAAGCAAGCAGCTCACCCGTTATAGCTATCCAAATGCCACAAATTAAACAATAATATAAACACTTTGCTAATAAAACACACCTCTCAGCTTGTCAATAAACAATTAATTGCGTAACTTTGCATCACGTTAAAGGCGACATTTGCCTATATCTATTCAATTAAAGACAAAACACATTATTTATATGAGCACACTTATTTATCCCGAACATTACACCGCCCTGCTCGACGTACACAAGACCGAGCAGGGCATCAAACTGATAAAAGACTTCTTCCAGCAGAACCTTGCCACTGAGCTGCATCTGCGCCGCGTTACCGCTCCCCTCTTCGTTCTGAAGGGTCTCGGCATCAACGACGACCTTAACGGCGTGGAGCGTCCTGTTACGTTCCCCATCAAAGACCTCGGCGACGAGAAGGCGGAGGTGGTGCATTCGCTTGCTAAATGGAAGCGTCTGACTCTTGCCGACTACGGCATAGAGCCGGGATCGGGCATCTATACGGACATGAACGCCATACGTGCCGACGAAGAACTGGACAATCTGCACTCGCTCTACGTCGACCAATGGGACTGGGAAGCTGTCATCCGCAAGGAGGACCGCACGCTTGCTTTCCTGCGTGATGTGGTGAAGAGGATATACGCTGCCATAAGACGAACCGAGTTTCTCGTCTGCGAGACTTACGACAACATCAAGCCTTTCCTTCCCGAGAAAATCCATTTCGTACACAGCGAGGAGCTCCAGCAGATGTATCCCGGGCTGACACCGAAGGAGCGCGAGGACGCCATCTGCCGCGAATACGGCGCCGTGTTCATCATCGGCATCGGTGGAAAATTAGCTGACGGCAAGAAGCACGACGGACGCGCCCCTGACTATGACGACTGGTCCACCGTGGCTGAGAACGGACGTGCGGGTCTCAACGGCGACATCCTCATCTGGTATCCTGTCCTTGAGCGCTCATTCGAGCTATCGTCCATGGGCATCCGCGTTGACCGTGAGGCTCTGCTGCGCCAGCTTAAGGAAGAGGGCGAGGAAGAACGCGAGAAGCTCTACTTCCATCAGCGTCTGCTCAACGGCGAGCTGCCACTCTCCATCGGCGGCGGCATCGGTCAGAGCCGTCTCTGCATGGTGCTTCTCCAGAAAGCGCACATCGGCGAAATACAGGCAAGCATCTGGCCTAAGGAAATGCGTGAGGAATGCAAGAGGCTCGGCATGCCGCTGATATAATAAGCAACTGAGGGCTGATATGATTATAAAATAAATATACATTCAATTCGCTTAACCGGATTTTTTGCCGTACCTTTGCGAAAAACAACGAGCGTATGGCCCAACATAACGATACGGGAAAATGGGGAGAGGAGCTTGCTGCCGACTTCCTTAGAAAGAACGGCTACCAGATAATGGAGCGCAACTGGCGGTTCGGCCACCGCGACCTCGACATCATTGCACGGTCGCCGGAGGGCAACGAGGTGGTGTTCGTGGAGGTAAAGACACGCTCGGGCGACATCATCACCAAGCCGGAGGACGCCGTGGACGTACGCAAGATACGCAGCATCGGATATTGCGCCAACGCCTTCGTCAAGCAGTTCAACATCGCTGACCTGCTGCGCTTCGACATTATAGCCATCGTAGGCAGAAATAAGGACGAAGCGGAGATAGAGCATGTGAAAGACGCATTCAATCCGTGCCTGGTTTATTAAGCAACCAAAATTCTCACCGACATGAACAAAGAAATGATACACCTTGACGTCACGACGTCCACTAACGACTATCTGAAGGACTGTCCAACTCCCGCCCCCGACCATTTTGTCATGGTAAGGGCGGACTTTCAGTCGGCTGGACGCGGACAGAAGGGCAACTCGTGGGAGAGCAATGCGGGCGAAAACCTGCTCACGTCCATTCTGACAAGCCCAAAGGGGGTGCGCATAACCGAACAGTTCGTGCTGTCAATGGCTGGTGCACTCGCCGTGAAATCCGTGCTCGACAACTATTGCGGAGCCATAAAGCTGAAGTGGCCTAACGACATCTATTGGTTCGACAGCAAGATAAGCGGCACGCTCATCGAGACTGCCGTGTCGGGAAAGGAAATCACACGCTGCATTTTCGGCATCGGGCTGAACGTCAATCAGGAGATATTCCGCAGCGACGCGCCCAATCCCATATCGCTGCTCAACATCACCGGACTCTACACGCCGATAGAAAGAGTGGCGAACGAGCTTGCCGAAGCTTTCGAAACGTATTACCAACGGGTCGTGGAAGGCGACAAGGACGCCATCGTAAGCGAATATAACGATGCGCTCTACAGACGCTTCGGCCTGCACCGCTACGAGGACACAGCCACCGGCGAAACCTTCCTCGCCAGCATTGACCACGTCGGAACGGACGGAATGCTGCGTCTTACGGACGAGAACGGGCGGCAACGCGCCTACTCGCTCAAGGAAGTAAGGTTTGTCCTGAGATAAAAAACGAATCAGAAACGTATAAACATAATCATATAAAAAGAAAAATGTCAAGATTTAAGAGAATCCTACTTAAGCTCAGCGGCGAGAGCCTCATGGGCAAACAGAGTTTCGGAATCGACCCCGTTCGTCTGGGCGAGTATGCACAGCAGATTAAGGAAGTGCACGAGATGGGTGTGCAGATAGGCATCGTTATCGGTGGCGGCAACATCTTCCGCGGCCTCAGCGGAGCTTCCAAGGGCTTCGACCGCGTGAAGGGTGACCAGATGGGCATGTGCGCCACAGTAATCAATTCGCTCGCTCTCAGCTCTGCTCTCGGCGCCATCGGCGTTAAGACGAAGGTGCTCACAGCCATCCGCATGGAGCCTATCGGCGAGTTCTACTCAAAGTGGAAGGCCATTGAGGCAATGGAGGCAGGCTACGTCTGCATCTTCTCTGCCGGAACAGGCTCGCCTTACTTCACCACCGACACTGGTTCTTCGCTTCGCGGCATCGAGATTGAGGCTGACGTTATGCTCAAGGGCACACGCGTGGACGGCATCTACACTGCCGACCCAGAGAAGGATCCGACTGCCACAAAGTTTGCAGACATCACATACGACGAAATCTACACTCGCGGTCTCAAGGTGATGGACCTCACCGCCACAACCATGTGCAAGGAGAACAATCTCCCCATCTACGTATTCAACATGGACATCGTGGGCAACCTCAAGAAGGTGATGGACGGCGAACCTATCGGTACGCTGGTGCATAACTAAAAAAAAGAAAATTGCAGTTTATCGGACGGCGGACGCCGTCCGAATTAGGAGTTTTGAATTAGGAATTGTGCGCCATGGCGCATTATGAATTATTAAATTTTGAATTGGTGGGATAACATTAAGTGACACAGCATTTTCCCCCTATCAATTCAAAATTGAATAATTCAAAATCGCAGGCGAAGCCGAGAATTATTCAAAATTCAAAACTCCTAATTCAAAATTCGGTGCAACGCACCGCTAAATTCCTGTTTATCTTATCAGCATCCCGCGAAACGTATAAACAAAAAAAACGGACAAGTCGTTTGACTTATCCGTTTCTATGTGGGCGTTGACGGATTCGAACCGCCGACCCTCTGCTTGTAAGGCAGATGCTCTAAACCAGCTGAGCTAAACGCCCTCTCTTAATTGCTTTGCTTTCGTAAAAGCTTTGTTCTTAAAAGCGATTGCAAAGGTAGCGGGTTTTTCTGAAACCTCCAAACTTTTCAGCAACTTTTTTCATCTTTTTTTGAAAAAATCTTGATTTTGCTGTTTTCACATTATATATATAGGGTGTTTTCGCGTCGGAACCGACATCCTTGTACGCTGAAACCATATTTTAGCAATAGTTTACCATTAAAAGAAATGGCATGACAAAAAAAAACATCAACGTGGCCTATAGACCCTTTTTGTGAAACATGACTTCTTGCCTGAATAACATGTCTTCTTGTCTGCCAATGCAAATATCGTACAAATGGTAAGAATCTGTTACAAAAAAAATTTTGATTATAGAGATTTCAGACTGGGATTTATTGAGGGTTTTATGGCTTCACTCAATGTCTTAGTATGCATTAGAGCCACTTTTACACTCCAATTGACTTAATACAGATTTGCTTTACACGGTTTTAACAATTCAAAAACAGT
>ERZ1026890.129-NODE-129-length-58628-cov-48.778174_pt1 | contig 58628 bp, 42 predicted proteins | sample MGYA00380175_ERZ1026890 | MGnify/ENA primary metagenome ERZ1026890 (study PRJEB33269, sample SAMEA4719811) | human gut metagenome | biome: human-associated habitat; feature: organic feature; material: feces | place: Cameroon | collected 2013-10 ...
CCCGTTCCAGGCGATTCCATCGCCTGTCCCCCCGGCTTCTCCGTTCCCCCCAGCTTCTCCGTTTCCCCCACCTTGAAGTGCTTATTGCTCCCGTGGGCTCCTTCTGGCAGTTCCTCTCTTCCGTTTTTCTCCCTGTCTTCCAGCGTTCTAGCCTCCTCGGCAACGCGTTCCACATCAGCGCCCGGGCTCACCCCATACTGGTCATTAAAGAGTTCAGGCGAGAGGAAGAGCAGTTCATCCTTATCAGCAGTACTTGAGAAGTAAACCCGGTTGATATCATGCGCATTGGTATCCAGTTCGCAGTCGAGGGCTTTAGCTATGCGCACCTGGTTTTCGAGAATCGTCTTTCCCTTTTCTCTTTTAAAAACAGCATGTCCGCCCTGGCTCGCGCTTCTTTCCAGCATCAGCAGTCCCAGCCTTTCAGCCAGCGCCGCTCCTTCAGCGCCCTTGCCTTCTCCAGCGTCACCGCCCTCAGCAGCCGCTCCCTTAATCTCCGAGCCAGCGGTCCCCCGCCTAGCCCCCGTTCCCTGCGATTCCATCGCAGGTCCCCTCTTCTCCATCAGCATTTTAGCTATGCGTTCAAACTCCCCCGCATCATCCACATCAAATCCGAAAGCCTGGCTAGGCAGCCGGCACCCCTTCACAACCCCATCCGGGTAATACCCCGAATAGTTAAACTGGATAAGCCTCCGTTTAGCAGCCTGGTTACCCATTCTAGCCTGCCTTAAGTTAGCCTGTTGCGAAGAAGTATTTCTGAGCCGGCGATACGACTCCTCGGTAAGAACAGGGAGGGCCACCTTGCGCCCTCCCCTAACAGAAATCAAATAAACACTCATTTTCCAATCAAAAAAATAAAAACAGTTAATAAAGATTCAGTAAGTATATCTAGGGCCCTATCCCAGCATCAGATAATCCATGATAGCCTGCACCGCCTCGCGGCTCTCCTTGCGCATCGCCTTAGGAATATTGATGCCCTCATTCTTAAAAACCTTCAGAAAAATCTGTATCGCCCCATCCTTCGTCTCCGAAGCACGGCCGTGGGCAAACTTCCTGATCAGCTTACTCTGCGAACGCGGATACCCCTTCACCGTAAAATCCACAGTGCCGTCGCTCATCTGCTGCACAATGCCCAGCGTACGGAAACTGGAAACCTGATTAGGTTTCGGATCATCAGGCGAAAACATAAAATACTTGCGGTTGTCGAAGAAAGCCATGCCCTCAATCTGCACATGCTCACCCCCATTCATCACCATTCCAACATTCTGATTCAAATTAAAATTCTTTTCCATATTAGTTTTTTCTTTTTAAAGTGGTTGATAAAAAATTTCAAGTTTCGCAAGTTCAGTAATAATTATTATCGGTTCAGCTTAACGATTTCCTGCACCGAGATGTCCTGAAACACCTGCCCATTATGCTCGCGGGTCTGAAAGCGCAGGCGAACCGCCACCACATCCCCAGCCTGGAAACGGCATTCTGCCGCATTGCCCCAAAGTTGGGCAGCAAACTGGTTTTCAAACTTGCCGCCAAGTTCCTGCAACAGGATGTTGCATTTCTTAATCTGGCCGCCCTCAGCCTTCTGGCTCTGCACAGCGAAGGCCTCGCCCTGCTGCACCACTTTCATCAATTCTGTATTCATCATTTATAAATATTAAATAGTTAAAAAATCAATAGTTACACAATCGTAATAAACACCAGGTCGTAAGGTCCCTGAAACCCCTTCAGCATCATTTCCAGCTTAAAGAGCACAGCTCTCGAGTTCTCCAGTCTTCCCACCTTCGTGTTATTCCCCACCAGGATGCATCCCTGCGTATCCTTCACCGAGTTTCCGGAATGGATGCGGATGCCGTCGAAGAGGGGCACATCCATCAGCAGAAACAGCCTCTTGCCGAATTTAGGCGAATAGGTAAACCTCATCAGGTATCTCCCTTCCGGAATCGCCGTCATCCCCTTCACCTTCAGTCTCTTATCCCATTTTCCCCCATTCAGCAGGTTGCGTCGCGGCGGTTCCAGCGTATCGCAGAAAGGCTGCAGCCCTCCGTCGCCCTTCAGCCCTTCATCAGCCTCCAAGTCCCCCGTCTGGCTCCCGTTCCCTGCGATTCCATCGCAGGTCCCTTCTTCTTCCCTTTCCCCCAGGCAGTAAAGGCGCCCGATGGTATACCCTTTCTTTTTAGCGAAGCGAACCAGCTTCAGCTCCATGGTTTTCGTTTTCTTTTTCATCATTTATCCATTTTAAAAAGTTATTACTCCAACCAGCGTCATTTCTTCCGAATCCTTTTCAGGAACCAGCCTCATTTCTTCTGATTTCCGGTTGCAAAGGTAGGGCAAAAAAACGAAAGGCTTCGTAGACCACCCTTTCGAGTCTACGAAGCCTATATTTCTCAAAACAAAGATAACTATCTGATAATCACCTCATAAAAAAAAATCAAAAAAACAAGAAAAAACTTTCATGGAGTCTACAAAGCCCCCATCAACATCCCCCTGTAATTCCGAAACAAACAACATCCATCAGAAACGGGATGCGCTTACAACGCCTAATTTTTATCTTGATAGATTTCCGCCATTTTCTGTCTCATATCCTTAAAGATCTGCAATTGGCGCTCACGGGTCGTCGTATCGTTAAGAGCGCGACTCAAATCCTTATTGTAATTAGACAAATCCAGATTAACCGCCCTTCCAAACGCCCGGAAAGCCTCCTTCTTGGTGCAGCGAACCCCATCCTTATCCGTAAAAAGCCCCAATTCATAAAGCACATTAACCACACGGATGAAATCAATCTTCTTTCCCCGAACAGGCGAAAGATAAACAGAAGAACCAGCCCCCTTCTCCTCCCCGTTTTCAGAAACAGATACTGAAGAGGACGAAGGAGATACTGAAAAGCCCGAAAGAGATACTGAAGAGCCCGAAGGAGATACTGAAGAGCCCGAAGGAGATACTGAAAAAGACCCTGATGAGCACCCTGAAAAAGACCCTGAAAAATCAGTATTCCCGGCAGCCCGGCAAGCCGCATCGCTAACCCCCAGTTTCTTGCACAGCAACTTCCTCAACAGTCTATAGCTCAAGATATTACGCAAAGCACAAAGCGGCGGCATAAGATAGCGAAGATGTGACAGAAACTTAGCATCATCAGCAATGAAGTCATACAGTCTTCCTGGCAGTTGCCTCACCTTCATTTCAGTATCAGCCAGCATCACCTGTGGCACGGATGTAGAAAAAGCCATCAAGTGGTCAAAGTCCTCTTTCACACCTTCATCCTCCATCATCTGTTGCCACATTTCGCATCTTTTTCGGGTAACCTCAATGCATCCTCCTTTCACCAGCGCCCTATCCATCTTTTCAGCCATTTCCATCAGTTTTGGCCTTCCGCTAGCCTCGAGCAGCTGTCTGTATCTCAGCACCCTTTCATGCGCCTCCCTGCTCACATCAAAGCTAACCTCCTCCAGCCAGCACCCCAAATACTCGCAAAGCGTAACCTCAGAGCCAGAAGGAGAAGCCGAGCCAGCACTCCCCCTTTGCGCCCCCGTTCCCTGCGATTCCATCGCAGGTCCCCCGCCTTCCTCATCCGCCTCTATTTCTCCCAAGCAGAAATCGATGATGAGCTCCAGCGATTCTATCCTCTGCCTAAAAGCAGCAGGGAGGGCCAAAGCAGCAGGCTCCATCCACCCGCTCCAATCAAGAGCAGCAGGAAGAGAAAGAGAAGCAGAAAGAGAAGCAGAAAAAGCAACAGAAGAAGAAGCCCCAGCAGAAGAAGCCCCCTTCATCTTAGGCTTCTCCACCCAGAACACCCCGTGTTTCTCCACGCTCACCTCCGTCACCCTAACCGGTATCCCGACCCGAAGCCTTTCACCGTATTCAGCCACGCACTGATGGGCATCATCTGCAGCCAGATAAGCTATCTGCCGCCCATGCTCAAGCACAACAACTGCCTGAGAATCATAATGGTTCTGCTCATCAAGGCGAAGCACAACAAGGGGCAACCGGGCTTGCAAGCCCGACAACACCCCGATAGTACGCTGCTCCATTTCAGGAGTCTCCTGGGCATTGCCACGAAGGCTGGGGTTAGCAAAATAACGCACAGCAGTGGCGAGATAAGTAGTAGTTTTCTGTGTCATAAGTATAATTTTTTATCTATATTAGTTTTTACCAGAGGCAAGCTTATTCTTTTAGCTTGCTTGATGGGGGCAAAGATAGAAAAAATAATTGTTACCACCAAATTTTTTCTTCTTTATTTTCAGAAGAAATCTATGGGCAAGAACTCTTCCCCTAAAGGGGAAAATTAATTATCTTTACATCTTAATGGTCAAAAGTGGTCATTAAGGTCATTGGTCATTAAGGTCATTAAGGATTCTCCAACGGGGAGTAAAATAGAGACAATAATAAAAATATAAATATTTATATTTTTATTATTGTCCTAAAAAAATACCCCCAATCTCAAAGTGCTTAATGACCTTAATGACTAATGACCTTAATGACCACCCTCTTTTTATCTCTCCCCTCAGCCTTCTCTTCCTCTCTCCTTCTACACCCCTCTAGCCGTAGTTTCATTTTTATGTCACGATGAAAAAAAAATTCTATCACGATATAATAATAACAGGCACGCGCGGGCACGGGTATGGAGATACAGCAGAAGCACCGTCAAGCCGCCTCGTGCCGACTACCGGAAGGCTTCTCGTTTTGTAAAGAAAAGTTAAAGTTGAAAAATATTTACGATTTTACTTGCCCATGTCAAAATTTTTTCGTACCTTTGCACCGTGAAATTCGAGAAAGCGCGCAGTCTCGGGTTCACGCTTACAGATTTTCAATATTAATAACCACTTAAAAAAAATTAAACATTATGGGAATGAAACTTAAGGCAATTGAGCGTAACGTATCTTTCGACAAGAACAAAACCCGCTACGCATTCGTGCTCACTCCAGAGCTCTACGGCAAACTTACTGCCGACAAGGTAATCAAGGAAGCTTCTCTCCGTTCCGGACTGCCAAAGGGTGTGGTAAACGCATCTTGGAACGCATTGAGCGACGTCATCGTGGCATGGGCCACTGAGGGTCACAGTGTGGCAATCCCAGGTCTCGGAACCATGCGATTTGGTGTGCGAGGCAACGCCGTTGAGAAGGTTGACCTCGTAAGTACCGCCCTCATCACCGCACGCCGCGTCATCTTCACCCCAAGTGTGGAGATCAAGGAGGAACTCGCCAACACCGCCATCAGCATCACTTGCTACGACCGCAACGGAAAGGTAATCAAGCAGGTTACTTCTGCCGACAAGGGCAACGTTGACGAGGAGGGCGATGGTAACAACCCTACTGGCGGCGGAAATACCGGTGAAAACGGCGGTCAAGGCAGCGGCACTACCGAAGGCGGCGGCACTGACGGCGACGGAAACATGGGCTAGCCAAAGCCCCCTTCGGGGGGCTACGCTCTTTCTGAGAAATCCTCCTGAAAACACGAAACACAAGTATTTAACCACTAAAAAGAAAGGAAAATCATGATGAAAAGAGAAACATGGAAAACGCTGATACAGGTTATCATCAGCATTCTCACCGCCGTAGCAACTACTCTCGGAGTAACGAGCTGCATGTAGAAAAGGCGGTAAAGAAGAAACGCAAGGCCGCAAGGAAAAGGCGGCAAAAAATTAAAGCCCTGAAAGAGGCAAAAGCATCCTCAAAACATAAAGATGCTTTTAGCCTTTTCTCAGGGCTCTTTCTATATATAGAAAGTTTCAAAGTGGTTTTAGTATGGGCTGAATGCCCGAAAGCTACTTAAAGTAGCACGCTTTTTTATCTGATAACCTTCACCTCGCCATCCTTGGCAATCTTTACGATGCTCGAAGGCTGATGAGGTTTATGCTCCTGGCGACGGCTCCAGCAAACATAATCTACGGCATTGAGGATTTCCTCAGAAATGTCGCGATAATTCTGGGCAGCTGACTCACCACTCACATTGGCACTTGTACTCACAATAGGCTTCTGAAAACGGTAACAGAGCTGCTTGGAGAAAGGCTCATACGTAACGCGCATCGCCAAACTGCCATCCTCTGCCACCAGATTACTAGCCACTCCACTCGCATCATCCAGGATAACCGTGGTAGGTTTCACAGGCATCGCAGCATCAATGAAATCCCATGCCACCTGAGGCACATTGCGGAAATAACGAGCCATGCGGTCGGCAGAATCTGTCAGGCAGATAAGCGCCTTAGAGTCGTCACGCTTCTTAATTTCATAAACTTTCTTTACCGCCTCCGGATTGGTTGCATCACAACCTATTCCCCATACGGTATCCGTTGGGTAGAGAATCACTCCACCCTTGCGCATGCATTCTACGGCACGCTTGATATCTTCTTCTACAGTCATAATTACTATAAAAACTTAAATTCCTAATACCTAAAAATCGTCCTTAATATCCTTCCTCTGGCACTCATAATAGGCAATGTCCTTCATGCCGTTGAGGAAGGCGGCTGCCTCCATGCGCTTCTTGCCGCTGAGCTGGAGTTCCTGAATGTTGAGCCATTCGTCGAGACAGGCCACCTGCAGCTGCTTGTCCTCAATGCGCAGCGAACCTACAGGCGCAGCACCACGTTTTTCGCCCGAAAGATGGGTGGCAAACATCTTGAGCACCTGAATCTTTGCCGTGCTCGGCTTGCGAGACGGATGATCTGTTGCATCTGGAAACTTCACATAATCATCAGAAGTACTCTCCAACATCTCCTCTGCGCTCTTCACGTGTCCTTCTGTAGGATCGTCAAAGAAAACTACCGTCTCCTTCTTCTTGATTTCGGTCCATGCACCAGGGTATGGAGAAAGACCGCGGATGAAATCATACACCTTCTTGGCTGGCTGGTGGAAGTCGATGCGGCAGGTATCCTTGAAGATTTTAGGAGCCGGCTTGAGTTCGGCACCCTCACCTATCAGCTTGCTCTGCGGAATGGAACCGATGTTGCCGTCGGCAGCGATGAGTGCATCAATGGTTTCCAGTGCCAGTTCGGCACCGAGATGCATCAGCCCGTCGTAAACATACTCCACATTTGCCGTCTCCGGAATAGGGAAACGCTTCTGCATGATGATACGGCCGGTATCAATGTCGTGATCGAGAAAGAAGGTAGTGACACCCGTCTCTTTCTCGCCGTTAATGACTGCCCAGTTGATTGGTGCTGCACCGCGATACTGCGGAAGGAGGGCTGCATGTACATTAAAAGTACCATATTGAGGCATCGCCCAAACCACCTCAGGCAGCATGCGGAAAGCCACTACCACCTGCAAATCGGCATGATAAGAGCGCAACTGCTCTACAAACTCCGGGTCCTTCATCTTTACAGGCTGCAACACCGGCAACCCGTGCTCCACGGCATACTGCTTCACCTGCGAAGGCTGCAGCGTATCCTGGTGTCTGCCCACCGGTTTATCAGGCTGCGTAACCACAGCCACCACATTATAACCGCCCTCTACCAGGCGCTTGAGGGATTCCACCGCAAACTCCGGTGTTCCCATGAAAACAATTCTCAAATCCTTCTTCTCCATAAATATCTAAAATGTAAATTATCTGATTGAACTTTTGCAAATTTTGCACCACACGCCCTGAAAGGGCAGAAGCTCCTAGCCCAGGGCATCGCCCTAGGTTATTACGAGCGCTAACCTATCGCCCTGTAAGGGCAAAAGCTTTAAAACTCCAGCAAAACATAAAGCTTTTGCCCTTACAGGGCGCCTTGCTGATTGCCATTATACCCAGGGCGATGCCCTGGGCTAGGAGCTTTTGGGCCTTCAGCCCGTACATGAACCACATGCAAAAGTTCAGTTATCTGACTACTCCGCCGACATATCCGCTACAATCTGCCTGTACATGGAATAGATTCTGGTACGGCTGATGTAACCCTTCAGCACGCCGCTCACATCTACCACTGGCAGCTGGGCAGCATCGGTTTTGTCAAATTTCTGCATCACCTCGTCCATACTGTCGTGCTCAGTAAGAACGGCAGAAGGCTGCATCATCAGCTGGCGCACGGTGAAATGCTGATACAGTTCGGTGCGGAAGATGATGTGGCGAATCTTCGTAATATCTACCACGCCCAGCAGCACGCCCGCCTGATCCAAGACCGGCAGGAAGTTGTTGTTGCTGCGGCTTATCTCGCTCACCAGCTGGCTCATCTGCAAATCAGGACCCACCGGATGATAATCTTTCTCTATAACATCCTGCATGCCCAGCAGCGTGAGCGCAGCCTTGTCAATATGGTGGGTGAGCAGCTTGCCCTCTCTTGCCAGACGCAGGGCGTAGATGCTGTGGCTCTCGAAGATGCTGATGGTGAGCAGCGAAGAGATGCACACTATCATCAGCGGCATGAAGAGCTGATAGCCGCCCGTGAGTTCGGCGATGAGGAAGATGCCCGTAAGCGGGGCATGCATCACGCCCGTAATCAAGCCCGCCATGCCCATGAGCGCAAAATTCTGCTCCGGCACATGAACGCCTACCTGATAGATGTTCCAAAGGCGGGCAAAAAGGAAGCCTGCAAAACCGCCGATAAACAGCGAAGGCGCAAAGGTTCCACCACAACCGCCACTACCATTGGTTGCCGAGGTGGCAAATACCTTGGTAAAAGTGACAAACGCTATGTAGAAGATGAGCAGATTGTCCTGACCCGAAAACAGCGAACGGTTCATCACCTGCCCCCACTCTGCCTCGTTGCTGCCCTTGAGCAGGATGTTGACGGCAGAATAGCCCTCGCCGTAAAGCGACGGGAAGAAGAAGATGAGCGTGCTGAGGATGAGTCCTCCAAACAGCAGTTTGGCGTATGGATACTGGCTCAATTTGCCGAAGAATCCCTCGCAGATGGACATGGTGCGCATGAAATACAGACTCACCAGTCCGCAGAATACACCCAGCAGAATGCACGCCGGGGTGCGGTCCAGCTCCCATGGGTTGGTGAGCGTGAATTCGAACAGCGAACTGTCACCATCGAATATATAGGTGAAACAGGTGGCTGTGACACACGAAATCAAGATAGGCAAGAGCGATGCCATGCTCAGATCTACCATCAGCACCTCAAGGGTGAACACCAGTCCGGCTATCGGCGCCTTGAACACGCCTGCAATGGCGGCACTGGCTCCACATCCCACCAGCAGCATCATGGTCTTCTTATCCATGCGGAAAATCTGTCCCAGATTGGAACCGATGGCTGAACCGGTGAGCACGATAGGTGCCTCGGCTCCCACGGAACCACCGAAACCGATGGTGATGCCTGATGCTACCACCGACGACCAGCAGTTGTGCCCCTTGAGTCGGGAGTTCTTGGTAGAGATGGCATAAAGTACCCTTGTGATACCATGCGAGATATTGTCGCGCACCACATACTTGATGAACAGCGACGTGAGGTAGATGCCCACGATAGGGAAGAGCAGGAAGAGCAGATTATAGGTACCCTTCTCGAATCCCGAAGTGAGCAGATACTGTATCTCGTGTACGATGGCATGCAAGAAGAAGCCTGCCACCGAAGCGAGCAGACCGATGAGGAAGGCGAGAATCAGGGTCATCTGCTTGTCAGAGATGTGTTTCTTCTGCCAGGCAACCAGCTTCGCCGTCCTGCTTTGTTTGTATCCTGTTAACTCTTCATCCATTACCATGCTGAAATTTTAGAATTCTGATGTAAAGTGGAACTTGATGTGCTCAAAATCCTGCTGAGCCATGCTCAATACGTAGCCTGAATCGGCGAGGAACACATCGCGGCCCTCGATATCCTTGGCCATATACTGGTATTTGCGCTTCTTGAAGTTCTCCAGCTCCTTCTCGTCGTCGGCCTCAATCCAGCATGCCTTGTGCAGGTGAACAGGCTCCCAGCGGCACTTGGCGTTGTACTCGTTCTCCAGGCGATACTGGATAACCTCGAACTGAAGCTGGCCCACGGTACCCACAATGCGGCGACCGTTGAACTGGTTGACGAACAGCTGAGCCACACCCTCGTTCATGAGCTGCTCCAATCCCTTCTGGAACTGCTTGCTCTTCATCGGGTCATCATTCTCGATGTACTTGAAAAGGAGTGGAGAGAAGCTTGGCAAACCGCGAAAATGCATCTTCTCTCCCTCCGTCAACGTATCTCCAATCTTGAAGATGCCGTTGTCTGGCAAACCAACAATGTCACCCGGATAAGCCTCGTCAATGGTACTCTTGCGCTGCGCCATGAACTGGGTAGGCGAAGAGAAACGCACGTTCTTATCCAAGCGCACGTGGTAATATGGCTGATTTCTCACAAACTTGCCCGAGCATATCTTGCAGAAAGCGATGCACGAGCGGTGGTTTGGATCAATATTGGCTGTAATCTTAAAGATGAAACCGCTGAACTTTGGTTCTTCCGGCTCCACCAGTCGCTCCTCTGCCTGGGTTGGTCTTGGAGATGGGGCAATATGAACGAAACAGTCGAGGAGTTCCTGAACACCGAAATTGTTCAGCGCCGAACCGAAGAACACTGGGGCTACCTCGGCTGAACGGTAGGTTTCTTCCTCAAACTCAGGGTAAACGCCGTCTACCAGTTCCAACTCCTCGCGCAGCTGTGCAGCCTCGCGCTCTCCTACCCGCTCATCCAGTTCAGCGCTCTGGATGTCTACCTCTACCTTCTCGGTAACACGCTGTTTGTTAGGGGTAAAGAGGTTCAGCTGATGCTCGTAGATGTTGTAAACGCCCTTGAAACGGAGACCCTGACCGATAGGCCAGCTCAGCGGACGAACCTTGATTTTGAGCTCTTCTTCCAACTCGTCGAGCACATCAAACGGGTCGCGTCCCTCGCGGTCCATCTTGTTGATGAAGATGATAACCGGCGTATTTCTCATGCGGCACACCTCCATGAGCTTGCGGGTCTGTGCCTCCACACCCTTGGCAGAGTCAACCACGATGATGGCAGAATCTACGGCAGTAAGTGTGCGGTAAGTATCCTCGCAGAAGTCCTGGTGACCTGGAGTATCCAGGATATTCACCTTATAAGGTTCTCCCTCCTGTCCGGCAGGGAGATAATCAAATTCCATTACAGATGTAGATACTGAGATACCACGCTGTTTCTCAATATCCATCCAGTCAGAAGTGGCAGTTTTGCGAATCTTGTTATTCTTTACGGCACCTGCCACCTGAATCTGTCCACCGAAGAGCAGAAACTTCTCGGTCAATGTTGTCTTACCAGCATCCGGGTGAGAGATAATGGCAAATGTTCTTCTTCTTTCTATTTCGTTCATCCTGTTGTATATATATAATAATGTATATTCTAAAAAAAAATCAAATTTCGCAAGTGAGCTCCACACGCCCTGAAAGGGCAGAAGCCCCTAGCCCAGGGCATCGCCCTGGGTAATTACGGACGCAAACCTGTCGCCCTGTAAGGGCAAAAGCTTTAAAACTCCAGACAAAACATAAAGCTTTTGCCCTTACAGGGCGCCTTACTGATTGCCATTATACCCAGGGCGATGCCCTGGGCTAAGAGCTTTTGGGCCTTCAGCCCGTTCTTGAACCACATGCGAAAGTTCAGTTAATCACTAATCACTACATGTCTTCATCATCAAACTTGAGTCCCTCGGTGCGGTCTTTGATGTAATAATCGCTGAGCAGACCTATGAAGACGGTAATCTCCTTGATGGCCCTTTCGGTTTCGGGCGTGATTTCCTTCTTCTGCAGGCGCAGCATCATCACGCCGTAGAGGGCGTCGAGGCAGGTTTCAATCTCGTTGAGGTCCTTGTCGCCACGCTGGCGCAGCTCTACGATGAAAGGCAGCACCTTGTAATATTCGGCATTGTAGATAGGAAACTTGGTGCTCTGCAGCAGCATACCGTGCAGGTCAATGACGTCCTTCAGTATCACCTTATTAATATTAAGGTGTCCTCCCTCGCGCTTTCCCTCCTCGTTCATCATGCGAATCAGGTTTCCGAACCAGTCTAGTTCTTCCTCGCGCTGCTCGGGCGTAAAGTCGAACCGGTCTACATAATTTTTCTTAATGACAGGCAGCGAGCATCCGTAAGCCCGGATGATGTCCTCAATCTGCCACATATATAATAAGTATTCTGCGATACTTTTCTTTCTTAATTCTTGTGCTACAAACATTTTTTCTGTATAAGAAGAAACGAGCTTAAGCCCTATAAACTATAAACTATTAACTATAAACTCTTTAAAATTCCGGCAGATGATACAGATTGAAAATCGTGCCGAAGAGAGCGATGATGGAGAAGATGATGACCACGCTGCCTATTACCTTATTGATAATGACGATGCCGTTGGTATCAAACTTGTTTCTGATTTTATCGATGAGCCAGGTGAGGCCGAACCACCACATCAGGGCTCCGAAGACGATGCTGAGGTAACCCACGCCCATTTCTACCGGCATATCAGGCACCACGAAGGCAAACTGCGCGAAGGTGGCCATGAAGAGGAACACGATGAGCGGATTGGAGAGCGTTACGAGAAACGCCGTTATGCCGTTGTGCATCAGCGTGCCCTGCTTGTTGCTCGACTTGTGCATGTTCTTCATCGGGTCGCTCTTGAAGCAGTAGATTCCAAACACGAGGAGCATCAGGCTTCCGAAAATCTGAAGATAGAACTTGTTCTCGGAGTTGCTCACAAAATCCATCACAAAACTCATGCCCAAGCCTGTGAATAAGGCATATACGATGTCGCTGCATGCGGCACCCACACCTGTTACAAAACCATACCAGCGACCCTTGTTGAGCGTGCGCTGGATACATAGGATGCCTACCGGACCCATAGGGGCTGAGGCAAGAACACCGATGACGATTCCTTTGAAAATGAAGTCAAGGATGTTTATCTCAATTGGAAATGCTAAATTCATCTTATTAGTATCGTTACAATTTCTAACAGGCGGCAAAGTTACAAAATTTCGGGCACAAAGCACAATTTTTTCGCCTAAAAGTTCATTTTATTCCCGTTTTTTATATTTTCGGGCATGGATTACACGCATTACACGGATGTTCTACCTATATTATAAACTGAACTTTTGCAGTCTCGCTGAAAAAAAATCAGGAAATTATATTTTTTTATACATAGAAACAAAGGAGATTCCAAAGTTTTTCTGTATCTTTGCCGTGGTAAAAAATAATTCTAACTAATTTTTAAGATAACATGACAGATAATACACTTAAACCGTACGTAATAGGCCTTGACCTCGGTGGTACAAATTCAGTTTTCGGCATCGTAGATGCACGCGGAGAAATCAAGGCTACAACTGCCATCAAAACTGGCGGTTACACAAAAGTTGAAGATTACGTAAAGGCAGCCGTAGAAGCCCTCCAGCCTATCATTGATACAGTAGGCGGCATTGACAAAATCAAGGCAATGGGTATCGGTGCACCAAATGCAAACTATTATAATGGAACCATAGAGTTCGCTCCAAATCTTCCTTGGGCACACGACGGAATTGTGCCACTGGCTGAAATGTTCAGCAAATCACTCGGAGGTCTGCCTGTAGGTATGACCAATGATGCCAACGCCGCAGCGCTCGGTGAGATGACTTACGGTGTGGCAAGAGGTATGAAAAACTTCATCGACGTTACACTCGGTACAGGCGTAGGTTCTGGTATCGTGATTAACGGACAGATGGTTTACGGCTGCGACGGATTCGCAGGCGAATTGGGTCACGTTACCATGGTACGTGGCAAAGAGGGCCGTACATGTGGATGCGGCCGTACAGGATGTCTCGAAGCTTACTGCTCTGCCACAGGTGTGGCTCGCACAGCACGCGAGTATCTCGAGAAGAGCGATGAGCCTTCATTGCTCCGCGAGTTGAATCCTGAGGATATTACATCTTATGATGTGAGCGTTGCTGCAGGCAAGGGCGACAAGCTGGCACTGCGTGTATACGAGTTTACCGGCAAGATGCTCGGTGAGGCTTGTGCTGATTTCGCAGCCTTCTCTTCACCAGAGGCTTTCGTCTTCTTCGGTGGTCTGACCAAGGCTGGCGACCTCATCATGAAACCTATCCAGAAGGCTTATGATGAGCACGTGCTCCGCACCTTCAAGGGCAAGGCTAAATTCCTTGTTTCTACCCTTGATGGTAGTTCTGCTGCCGTACTCGGTGCGAGTGCTGTGGCTTGGGATATGTAAATATTTTGAAGGATTAAGAAGATTTAATTTCCATTTTAGGAAAAATCAGTTTAGGTAATATGCTTCGCGAAACTCGTGAGAGGATTGTAGCGAGGATAAGATGTTAGTAATTAAGAAAAGCCTGGTACTCGAGAGAGCGTCAGGCTTTGCTTTTTCTTATCATAAAACAAAAAAACCTCAACAACCACCTTGGTGGTCATTAAGGTCATTGGTCATTAAGGTCATTAAGCTTTTTCCAACCAGTTTCTCACCATCTTCTTGCCGTCTGGCGTCAGCACGCTTTCCGGATGAAACTGGATACCATGAATATCATAGTTCTTATGCTTCAGACCCATGATGCAACCATCATCGCTTACTGCCGTAACGTCCAGACAGTCAGGGAATCCCGAGCGGTCTACCACCCAAGAGTGGTATCTACCAATCTCTATGCGCTTGTCCAACCCGTCGAAAATAACATCGTTGCCAAACTGGGTACAGGGGGTTGCCACTCCATGATACACCTCAGAAAGATTGGTAAGCTTGGCTTCAAACGCCTCGCCTATGGCCTGATGACCCAGACATACACCCAGCATCGGCTTGCGGCCTGCATACTTGCGGATAACATCCATCAGCAGTCCCGCCTCCGACGGAATGCCCGGACCCGGACTCAGAATGATCTTGTCGAAGCGTTCCAGCTCCGGCAACTGGAACTGGTCGTTGCGGAACACCGTAACATCAGCTCCCAACTCCTTTACCAGATGGGCAAGATTATAGGTAAAGGAATCGTAATTATCTATGATTACTACTTTCATCTTTTGTCAATGTTAAATGTTAAATTAGAGCTTCTCTGCAATGTGAATCGCCTTGGTCAGCGCACCGAGCTTGTTGTTACACTCTTCCAGCTCATACTCATCATTGCTCTTTGCCACTACTCCACTACCCGCCTGGAACCAGAGTTCGCCGTTTCGGCTAATGAAGGTACGTATCACGATGGCCTGATTCAGGTCGCCGTTCAGACCGATAAAACCGATACAGCCTCCGTAGGCACCGCGGTTGTGAGGCTCCAGCTCTGAGATAATCTGCATCGCTCTCACCTTAGGCGCACCGCTCAGCGTGCCGGCAGGGAAGGTATCAATAAACTCCTTGATGTGGTCGGCATGCTCATCCAGCTCTCCGCTCACACGGCTCACGAGATGGATAACATGACTGTAGAACTGCATGTCCTTGTAGAAATCCACCTTCACCCCATGGCAGTTGCGGCTCAAATCATTGCGTGCCAGGTCTACCAGCATCACGTGCTCAGCATTCTCCTTCGGGTCGTTGCGCAGGAATTCGGCAGCCTTGCGGTCTTGCTCCATATCTCCTGTACGTCGGGTGGTTCCGGCAATCGGGTCGATGAACGCCTTGTTGCCCACGATGCGGTTGTGGGTTTCTGGCGAAGAACCGAAGATGCGGAATCCGCCGAAGTCGAAATAGAAGAGGTAAGGCGAAGGGTTGATGCTGCGCAGCGCACGGTAGAGTTTGAAATCATCGCCCTCATATTTCTGTACGAAGCGGCGGCTCACCACAATCTGGAATACGTCTCCGCGCAGGCAGTGCTGTATGCAGCGGCGTATGTTGGCCTTGTGCTCCTCATCGGTGAGCGTAGAAAAGGTTTCGCCCACAGGGTGGAAATCGTAAGGCTTCACATTGGCCTTGTTTACCGCCTTGAGCAGGGCTTCGAGTTCAGGAAGTGAAGAGTGTTCACTTTCCTGGAGCGCAATGAGCTCCATGGTGTTGTTGAAATGGTCGAAGACGATGATGTCCTTATACATGATGTAATAGATGTCGGGCGCATCATTCTTCTCCATGGTGGTATCCTTGACCGGGATATTCTCAAAATATCTCACCGCATTGAAGGTAGTGAATCCGTAGAGTCCGCAGAACTCCTTGCTCTCGCCCTCAACATGGAAGGAAGAGATGAAGTCGTTGATACTCTTTGAGATGGCGAGTTTGCACTCCTCGCCCTTACCGGCACCGAAGGCAGGAAGCTGCTCTTTCTCTACTCTTCCGTCGGGATAGGTCTTGATGACCTCACCATGACTCACGGCGATGCTTGCCAGCGGATGCACACCGATGAAGGAGCGCGAATTCTCGGAGCCATGATAGTCGGAACTCTCCATCAGAGCCGACTGCGGATAAATATCTCTCAGCCGCATGTAGACTCCCACCGGCGTATAGAGGTCGGCGAGAATCTTGCGGGTAACTGTCTTGTAACTAAACTTTGCCATTTTAAAAATTAAATCTTTGCTATTAGAAGTTTCCGTACTCTCCTGCCATTTCCTTATGGCTCAAATACGTTTCTACATCCTTATCGCCACGGCCTGACACGGTGAGCACCACCACATCATCCTTCTTGAACTTCATCTTCTTCAGGGCTGCCACGGCGTGCGCACTCTCAATGGCTGGAATGATGCCCTCCATGCGGGTGAGCTCGTAACCGGCGTAGATGGCCTCATCGTCCTTGATGGCGAGCACATGGCTCCTGCCCGATGTGGCAAGGTCGGCGTGCATAGGGCCGATGCCCGGATAGTCGAGACCGGCACTGATGGTGAAGGCTTCCTCTATTTGTCCGTCCTCGGTCTGCATCACGAGGGTACGTGCTCCGTGGATGATGCCTTCTGTTCCGCAGTGCATGGTGGCAGCGGTGTAATCGGTATCTATTCCGTGACCGGCAGCCTCAGCCAGATAAATCTTCACGCGGTCATCATCAATGTAGTGGTAGATGGTTCCGGCTGCGTTGCTTCCGCCACCCACGCAGGCGATGAGGTAATCAGGATAGTCGCGGCCTATCTTCTCCTCCAGCTGCCATTTCAGTTCTTCTGAGATGACGCTCTGCATCTTTGCCACAATGTCTGGATAAGGGTGCGGACCCATGGTAGAACCTACGATGTAGAAGGTATCCTGTGGGTGGCAGCACCAGTCGCGGATGGCCTCAGAGCAGGCATCGCTCAGCGTCATGTTGCCTGTGCGCACAGGGTTCACCTTGGCTCCCAGCATCTTCATGCGCTCTACGTTGGTATGCTGGCGCTCCACATCGGTGGCACCCATGAAAATCTCACACTTCATGTTCATCAGGGCGCATACCGTAGCAGTAGCCACACCGTGCTGTCCGGCTCCGGTTTCGGCAATGATGCGGGTCTTGCCCATCTTCTTAGCCATGAGAATCTGACCGATGGTGTTGTTGATTTTGTGTGCACCGGTATGGTTCAGGTCCTCACGCTTCAGATAGAGCTGGCATCCGTACTTCTCGCTCATGCGCTTGGCATAATAAAGAGGTGAAGGGCGGCCCACATAATCTTTGAGCAGCGCGCGGTATTCCTTCTTGAACTCCTCGCTCTCAATGATTGGCTTGTAAGCCTGCTGCAACTCGGTTACACATTTATATAATATCTCAGGAACATAAGCTCCTCCGAATTTTCCAAAAAATCCTTTTTCGTCAACTTGATACATCGCTTTAATATTGAAATGTTAAATGTTGAATGTTAAATGTTAAATTAGGCTTTCGCCGTTGAGTCACAAACGAAACAGATGAATTCTTCACTCTTCGTTCTTCACTCTTCACTTACTTCTTCAGTGCCTCGAAAAGTTCACCCAGTGCCTTATCCGGATCACCGGTTTCATTGAGCAGGGTTACAAACTTGCTGCCGATAATGGCTCCCGCCGCATTGTCCTGCGCACTGGTAAGCGTCTGCTTGTTGCTGATGCCGAAACCTATCATGCGAGGGTTGCGCAGATTCATGCCGTTGATGTGGTTGAAATAAGCCAGCTTGGCATCACCGAAACTACTCTGGGCGCCCGTGATGCTCGCGGAGCTGACCATGTAGATGAAGCCATCGGTATGCTCATCGATGAAACGGATGCGCTCCTCGCTGGTTTCTGGCGTAATCATCATGATGACACGGATGTCATACTTGTCGGCAATGGGTTTCACCACCTTCAGATAATCATCAAAAGGAAGGTCTGGGATGATGGTGCCGCTCACGCCGCTCTCTACGCAGCTCTTGAAGAAAGCCTCAATGCCGTAGTGCATGATTGGGTTCAGATACCCCATCAGCACGAGTGGAAGCTGCACTTCATCCTTGATTTCCTTCAACTGGGCGAAGAGTTTCTTCACCGTCATTCCGTTCTTCAGAGCCACGGTTCCGGCACTCTGGATAACAGGACCATCAGCCAACGGATCACTGAAAGGGATTCCTACCTCAATCATATCTATCCCCTTGCGTTCCATCGCCTTAATTACATCACCGGTACCTTCCAAAGTTGGGCATCCGGCGCAGAAATACAAGCTCAAAAGCTTGCGGTCTTTATTGTTTGTAAATAATGCATTTATCTTATTCATTTTTTTACTTTTTTATTTTTTACTTTTTTACCCCTTAACTTTTTTACCTTTTTACTTTTTTACCTTTAAAAAGAATTCCTTGAGTTTCTCTACATCCTTCACCCCCGGTTCTGTCTCAAACCTGGAGTTGAGGTCGATTCCTACGCACCGAGGATGGTGGAAAGACAGGATGCGGGAAGCATCTTCCGGACCGATGCCGCCACTCAGCAGGAATGGAACATCGCCATCATATTCATCCAGAACCTGCCAGTCAAACTGCTGACCACTTCCACCCACCGTCTTGCATTTGGTGTCGAAAAGAAAGTAGTCAACAGCGCCTACATATTCCTTATATTTCTGAATGTCCCCGGCAGTGGAAACACTGATGGCCTTGATTATCTTCATATCCCCCCTTGCTTCGCGCAGCTGCTCACAAAGTTGCCTGCTCTCGTTTCCATGCATCTGCACCGCATTCAGGGAGAATGAATGAATCTTGTCCAACATCGTGGAAACGGAATCATTCACGAAGACTCCCACTCTGCACACATTGCGGTCAGCATCAGAGCGAGCTACCACCTGACTGGCATACCGTGGAGACTTAGGATAGAAGATGAATCCCATCATATCTACGCCGAGTTGCGCAACCTGCTTTACATTATCAGGTTCACGCATTCCACAAACCTTTACTAACATTTTCTTTATTGTTTACTGAACTTTCGCATGTGGGGAAGTTAAGGGAAGTTAGAGGGAAGTTAAGGGACAAATGTCCTAAGTTTAAGCTAGAAGACTATTGTCTCTTAACTTCCCGAACGACCGTAGGGAGTGATAACTTCTTTAACTCCTTTAACTTCTGAGCTTGCGAAACTTCCTATAATTTAGAAATAAATTCTGCAAGCGCCACGCCCGGGTCTGCCTGTTTCATGAACTGTTCGCCCATCAGGAAACCTCTGAATCCGCCTTCTTCTCTCAACCGGAGAACCGTCTGCGGGTTAGAGATACCACTCTCGCTCACCCTGCACACATCCTTCGGGAGTTTCTCTGCCAATCTGAAGCTGTTCTCTACATCCGTAAAGAAGGTTCCGAGATTTCGGTTGTTGATGCCGTACATATCCGGTTCCAGTTCAGCATACTCGAAGTCGTGCTCATTATGCATCTCGAGCAGCACCTCCATGCCCAGCTGGTGAGCCATGTTCATGAGTTGCTTACACTCCTCCTTGGTCAGGCAGGCCGCAATGAGCAGCACGGCAGAAGCTCCGCAGTATCTCGCCTGCAGCAGCTGGTATTCCTCAACCACGAAGTTCTTATATAAGATAGGTAGGGTAACGCCCACATGGCGCGCCTCCTGAATATACTCATCATATCCACCGAAGTAATCAATGTCGGTGAGGATGCTGAGCGCCGAGGCTCCGTTCTGCTGGTAAGCGAGCGGGATGATGCTCGGCTTGCCTTCCTGCTTGATCCAGCCCTTGGAAGGCGATTTGCGCTTGAACTCAGCGATGATTCCCGTCTCCGAGTTCATCAGCGCCTCCTTCATGCTTCCGCCCGGCACCCGTCCCCCATCCTCCTGCATCTTCTGCTCGGTGAGGGTTATCATCTGCCGCGGCTGGATGAAGCGCTTGCGCTGCTCAATCTCTATTCTTTTATGAGCTACAATTTCCTCTAAAATATCAGCCATTTCTTTCGTTTTTACTTTTTAACCTTATTGGGAGACCAGCGACGGAATCGCTGGGAACGGGGGCGCAAAGGGAGGACAAAGGGGTTAAGGCTCTTTTTACCTTTTTACCCTTTTACCTTTTTACCTTTAAAGCCTGTTTATCTCTACGAACTTCTTAAAGGTAGCGAGCGCCTTACCCGAGTCGATGCTCTCTCTAGCAATCTCCACGCATTCCTCAATGCTCTTCTGACCCTTCTCCATTACCTGGATGCCGAAGGCTGCATTGGCGAGAACGATGTTCTTCTGGGCTGGGAGCGCACGGTTTTCAAGCACCGCATCAAAGATATCCTTAGCCTCTTCCTCTGTGGCTCCACCTCTCACCTCTTCAGGCTTGGCTATCTCGAAACCGAGATCCTGAGGTTTGAAAATCTTCTCATAGCTGTTGGTGGTTACCTTGAAGTCGCCGGTGAGCGAAATCTCATCATATCCGTCGATGCTGTTCACAATGCCGTAGTCAATACCCAACTTCTGGTAAACCTGATTGTAGAGGCGCATCTGGTCGAGATTGGCTACACCCAGCAACTGGCACTTAGGCTGACTAGGATTAACAAGAGGACCTAACAGGTTGAACACGGTAGGAAACTGCAAAGCCTTGCGGATAGGCCCCACAAACTTCATTGCCTTGGCGAAGAGCTGGGCATGAAGATAAACGATGCCTGCCTCGTTGATGCTGCGGTTCAGCTTGTCCATGTCGTCGGTAAACTGGACACCGTGGTTCCTGATGACGTTGCTGGCGCCGCTCACCGAGGTAGCCGCATAGTTGCCGTGCTTTGCCACCTTGTAACCCGCACCCGCAATGACGAAGCAGGAGGTGGTAGAAATGTTAAAGGTATTCTTGCGGTCACCACCTGTTCCCACCACGTCAATGTAGCGGTCGCAATCCAGGATGGCTGGCACACCTGTGGCAAGAATACCATCACGGAAACCAAGCAGTTCATCTACCGTTACGCCTCTCATCTGCAAACCGGTGAGCAGGGCTGTAATCTGTTCCTCAGGAAATTCACTCTTGGTGATTCCTACAATGATGTCTCGGGTTTCCTCACGGGAAAGTTCCTCGTGGTTCAACATTCTGTTCAAAATGTCCTTCATTTCCATAGTTAATATCTCCTATATATTTATTTTTCGTTGTAAAAAGAAAAGGGACCTGTCGTAAGTTACGGCAGGCCCCTAGTATATTATGTTGTTCACATCTACATACGGCGTCTCGACTCACGACTTTTGGAATCTTGAGTTACGCCACCACCATGATGTAGATACGAATGTATTCATATTGCTTTTTCTTTTTAATTGTTTGTTACTACTAAAACGAGGCGTTTCTTTCTTTTAACGAAAAGATTCTCCTTCGTTCTTCATTTCTACTGCAAAAGTACTGTTTTTCTTTTAAACTACAAACTTTTTGTCGAGAAATTTTAAGATTTAACACTATTTTATCATCTAAATTACCATTTCGCCCACTTTTTCTTCCCCTTCTCTCCCCTATACCTTATTATATATAGGGAGGAAAGAAAAAAATATTTCATTATATTTAGGGAGAAAAGAAAAAAATATTTCGCCGAAATGTAATAATCTGCCAGACGTGCCGTTATTTATCTAGAGGACAGGTAACAGGCGGAGAAAATTCCACAGAAAGTAATGCCCGTTCTTGAAAGCAACAGATAAAAGTAGTATTCATTCAAAAAAAGATTCATGCCTATGAAGCAAGTTTTTACACCAAAGAAAATGAGACCTTCGGCTCAGACCATCTACTTCATCAAGCAGATAGCCTACTCCTATCATACCATGGTGCAAAATGGGAAGCTAAAGGTGTGCTATCCTAACTAAAAGAAGAAGAAAGATGAAAACAATGATATCCCCTTCGTTGCTCTCAGCCAACTTCATTGACCTGAAGAGCGACATAGAAATGATTAACAAGAGTGAGGCCGACTGGCTCCACCTCGACGTGATGGACGGCGTCTTCGTGCCCAACATTTCGTTCGGATTCCCTGTGCTCGAAGCCGTGAGCAAGGTGTGCACCAAGCCCCTCGACGTACACTTCATGATTCAGCATCCGGAAAATTATATTGAGCAGACTGCCAAGCTCGGCGCCATGATGATGAATGTGCACTACGAGGCTTGCACCCATCTGCACCGCACCATCCAGCAGATTCACGCAGCAGGCATGAAGGCAGGTGTCACCCTCAACCCTTCTACCCCGGTATGCGTGCTGGAAGACATCATCTGCGATGTGGATATGGTACTGCTGATGAGCGTAAACCCAGGCTTCGGCGGACAGAAATTCATTGAAAACACCATCAAGAAGGTAGGCCGTCTGCGCCAGCTCATCAAAGAGAGCGGCAGTCAGGCACTCATCGAGGTTGACGGAGGTGTGCAGGCAGAAACTGCCCCAAGACTGGTGAAAGCCGGAGTAAACGTGCTGGTAAGCGGAAGTTATGTGTTCAAGAGCACAGACCCTTATGCTACCATCCATGCCCTGAAAGAACTCCACTAACCGAGATCCAGGTAAATATTGTGCTCCTTAGCCATCTTACGGAGGTTAAGGAGCGCATAACGCATTCTTCCCAGACTCGTATTGATGCTCACATTGGTGCACTCGGCAATTTCCTTGAAAGACATCTGCTGATAATAACGCATGAAAACCACTTCGCGTTGTGTAGCCGGCAAGAAATCTACCAGTTTCTTCACATCACGGAGAATCTGCTTGCGTACCATCTCCTGCTCGGCACAATCTGCCTGAAAATCTTCACCACGCAAACACGAAAGATCATTATCATTAGCCTGTTCTACCATGCGGAATACACAATGACTGCGGTAACCATCAATGATTACATTGTGGGCAATGCGGATTAACCACGAAAGAAATTTGCCCGAACAGGAATACTGGCCAGCATGCAAACGACTGATTGCCTTCACAAATGTCTCCTGGAAGATATCATTCGCCAAATCCTCATCGTGAACCACGAAAAGAATATAAGAGAACAACTTCTCCTCGTTGCGGGAAAGCAACAGGTCAAAAGCTCTGTTGTCGCCCCCGACATAAGCCAAGGCCAACTCTTCGTCTGTCATATTATTGAGTTTTCTCATTTTCTTAATCTATTTATGTTAAGTAAATGTCTAATTCAATAGGCTTCCTAGAATTTATTGTGTGAATAATGTTAAATATCGTTGCAAAGGTAACATTTTATTTTGAAAACACCAAACTTTTTGGCAAAAACATTTATTTTTAACATTACCCGTACTTGTTTTCCAAATAAAATTCGTAACTTTGCACCGATGTGTTAAGCATCAAACCCAACAAACGAATAAACAGATTCATACAAACGAATAAATATATTTAAAAATCATAAAACTAGAACAAAGACAATGAAGAAATTCTTTAAGACCCTACTCGTTGCTCTGCTCCTCATCCCTACCTGCGCTTGGGCAGATAATGGATGGAACGATGCTGAATATCAGCGCATTGAACAGAGCATACAGTTGCCTAACATCAAGCAGGCAACCAAGAAGTATGTAATTTCTGCCTATGGAGCCAAGCAGAACGCTTCGGCTGCACAGAACCAGAAGGCAATCAACAAGCTCATCGCCCTCGTTTCTAAGAAAGGTGGCGGTACCGTTGTCATCCCGAAAGGTACCTGGCGCACAGGAGCCATTGAGATGAAGAGCTTCGTAGAACTGAACCTCGAAGAGGGAGCCGTACTGCAGTTTGCCTTTGAGCCAAAGCTCTATCCGCTGGTTCGCACCGCATGGGAAGGCCTGGCATGCTGGAACTACTCTCCATGCATCTACGCCTACAAGGTTTCCGACATCGCCATTACCGGTAAAGGAACCATCGACGGAGGCGGCAACAATGATACCTGGTGGCAGTGGAACGGCAACCCTTACTTCGGATACAAGGAGGGCGTAACCAAGGAACACCAGAAGATGGGCTCTCGCGCCAAACTGCAGAAAATGGCAGAAGACGGCGTGCCTTTTGATGAGCGCAAGTTCGGTATGGGACAGGGTCTCCGCCCTCAGCTCGTCAACTTCGTACGCTCTGAGCGCATCCTCATCAAGGACGTAAAGATGATCAACTCACCTTTCTGGGTGATGCACCCTCTGCTCTGCAAGGACATCACTGTAGACGGCGTAACTGTTTGGAACGAAGGACCTAACGGAGACGGATGCGACCCTGAGGCATGCGAGAATGTACTCATCCAGAACTGTATCTTCCACACTGGCGACGACTGCATCGCCATCAAGAGCGGACGAAACAACGACGGTCGTCTCTGGAACAAACCATCCAAGAATATCATCATCCGCAACTGCCGCATGGAAGACGGACACGGTGGCGTAGTCATCGGTTCTGAGATTTCAGGCGGATGCGAGAATGTATACGCCGAGAACTGCGAGATGGACTCTCCTCACCTGGAGCGCATCCTCCGCATCAAGACCAACAACTGCCGCGGCGGACTCATCCAGAACATCCACATGCGCAAGGTTACCGTAGGACAGTGTAAGGAAGCCGTGCTCAAAATCAACCTCGACTATGAGCCAAGAGAGGCTTGCTACCGCGGATTTGAACCTACCGTGCGCAACGTGAGCATGGAAGATGTTACCTGCCAGAAGAGCAACTACGGTGTGCTCATCATCGGTGGAAACAAGGTAGAAAACGTATATGACATCAACGTAAAGAACTGTAAGTTCGACGGTGTAATCAAGCAGCCTACCAAGGTTACCGGCAAGACAAGAAACGTGAAGTTCGACAACCTCATCATCAACGGCTCACTGGTTCTCAACAAGGAAGACCGTCCTTACCAGACCTACTCAGAGTGGCTCACTCACAGCGAGATGCAGCGCGTGCCTCAGTCTTACCTGCTCGACTTCAGCAAGAAGCCAAAGTGGAGCTACGTAATGGGCATTGAGATGGAAGGTATGCTCGACACCTATCTCCACTACAAAGGCGGAAAGAGCACCTTCAAGGGAGCTGATGCCGAAGCCAACAACGAGGCAATCATCAACTACCTGAAAGAATATCCAGCCAAGATGATTGACGAAAAGGGAAACATCACAGGCTACAAATATGAGGATTTCAACCTCGACAATGTGCGCACCGCGAAGTTCATCCTCCGCATGCACAACCTCTTCCCTAGCAAGAGCAGCGAACTGGCACTGAAGACGCTCTTCAAGCAGTTGCAGAACCAGCCTCGCACCAAGGAAGGCGTTTACTGGCACAAGGCTATTTACGCCAACCAGGTTTGGCTCGACGGCATCTTTATGGGTCTGCCTTTCTACTGCAACTACGCCGTTCAGAACCTCAAGCCTAAGAAGGCGAAGAAGATTCTCGACGATGCGGTAGACCAGATTGTGAAGACCGACCTGCGTACCTACGACGAGAAGACCCAGCTCTGGAAGCATGCTTGGGACGAAACCCACAGCCAGTTCTGGGCAAACAAGGAAGACGGAAAGAGCCAGCATACCTGGGCAAGAGCCCTCGGATGGTACGTCATGGCAATGACTGAATGTCTCGACGCCATGCCTGAAGATTATGCCCGCCGCGGCGAAATCATCACCTTATTAAATAAGGCAATGAAGAGCGTGGTGAAATATCAGGATAAGAAGACCGGTGTTTGGTACGACGTGATGGATGTAAAGGATCCTCGCAACTACCTCGAGAGCACCGCTTCAAGCATGTTTGCCTATGTTCTCCTCAAGGGTTACCGCAAGGGATACCTCGGCAAGGAATATCAGGAAGCAGGTATCAAGGCTTATGAGGGAATCCTGAACAACTTCATCAAGGTAAACCCAGACAAGACCATCAGCCTTACACGCTGCTGTGCTGTCAGCGGACTCGGCCCTGGCCCTGGTCCATACGTTAAGAAGCCAAACTACAAGCGCGACGGCAGCTTCAACTACTACATGAGCGAGCCTATCCGCGACAATGATGCCAAGGGCGTAGGTCCTTTCATCTGGGCTAGTCTGGAAATGGAAATGCAGGGACTGAATAAGTAAAACTTAATTTATAGTTTAAAGTTTATAGTTTATAGTTTACAGTTTACAGTTTATAGTTTACAGCGGCGTCGGCGTATAGCAAGATTGCCCTATAAACTATAAATTATAAACTATAAACTGAACTTAAACTGAATTCTCACCGATGGAAAAGAAAATATTCACAACAATGGCAGCAGCACTCATGAGTGCTGCTGCTTTGGCACAAACTCCAGCCTTTCCGGGCGCAGAAGGTCACGGAAGATACGTTACCGGCGGAAGAGGCGGAAAAGTAGTACACGTAACTAATCTCAACGATAAGGGTACTGGCTCTTTTCGTGCCGCAGTAAGTGGAAGCAGCAAGAAAATCATCGTCTTTGATGTGGCGGGCGTCATTCCTTTGGCTTCTGACCTCACCATAGGCGCCAACACCACCATCCTCGGACAGACTGCTCCTTCTCCGGGCATCACCCTCAGATACTACACTGTTCGTCCAGAAAACAACTGCATCATACGTTTCATCCGTCTGCGTCGCGGACAGGAGAAAGACATCAATGATGGTGCGGATGCTACCTGGCAGCGCAACAAGACCGGCATCATCTTCGACCACTGTTCCTTCAGCTGGAGCATCGATGAGGTGGCTTCGTTCTACGACAACAACAATTTCACCATGCAGTGGTGTACCGTTGCCGAGAGTCTCACCAATCCGGGTCACTCTAAGGGAGCACATGGTTACGGAGGCATCTGGGGCGGTAAGCTAGCCAGCTTCCACCACAACTTCATAGGTCATCTCATGAACCGCGGTCCACGTTTTAATGGTGCTAGATACGGATGGACAGGCTACACCAACAACAAGGATTACGCTACCTATAAGTGGGAGAATACCGTGCAGGCTGAAAACGTAGACTTCCGCAACTGCGTAATGTACAATGCGCAAGGTACCTGCTACGGAGGTCCGGGCGGCGGACAGATCAACATCGTGAACAATTACTACAAGGCTGGACCAAGCCACAGTTTGAAAGATGAAACCCTGAATGGTCTCAAGGTAGATGTAAGCACCGGCAAGGAACGTGGCAGCCAGGACCGCATCACTCTGGTTACCTTATCTACCAGGAGTAATTCCGACAAGAATCATCCTGAGTTCTTCGACATGACCAGCCGTTACTTCATCAACGGAAACACCACCGAAACCACCAAGGGTTCTGTTACCAAGAATCAGGATTGGAAAGGTATCAGCTACGACAAAGGCATTCCAAGCCTTAACGGAGAATACTACAGTCCGGATGCCAAAAACTTTTATGGTGACAATGTTGCCCACGTAACCATCAGCGGTAAGTCTAGTGTCAAGATCAAGATGGACGAACCGGCTCCTACAGGAGAGGTTACCACCCACTCGGCTGCCGAATCCTTCAACAAGGTATTGTCGTACAGCGGAGCCTCACTCTACCGCGATGAGATTGATACGCGCTACATGGAAGAGGCTAAGACCGGAACAGCCAAGTATAAGGGAAGCATTACCCAATCACCTGGCATCATCGACAAGGTGGCAGATGTAAACGGCTACACCGAGGCTAACTTCGGCACCGCTACTCGCCCAGCCGACTTCGACACCGATAAGGACGGAATTCCAGATTCATGGGAGACAGCCAATGGTCTGGATCCAAACGACGCCACAGATGCCCTCACCTATTCGCTTGACAGCAAGGGTTACTACACCAACCTCGAGGTTTACGCCAATTCGCTGGTTGAGGACATCATGAAGCAGGGCAATGCTGATGCCGAGAACAAGGTAGATGAATACTATCCTGCATGGAAGAATCCTACAGGCATCTTGCAAATCACCGGTTCCAATCCAAGTGAGCTAGTCAAAGTAACGTATTACAGCCTCAACGGCACCCTCCTTTCTGCTCCTCAAAAAGGAATCAACGTCCGCAAGATGTTGTTTAAGAACGGGAAAACCGTAGTGGATAAGGTAATAAAGGAATAAACAAAAACTTCTTATAAAAACAAAAAGGGCATCCCCTCGTTTGGGAATGCCCTTTAGTTTTATCTGTTTACACAATCTGTTACTTTACATACTTCTTACCGTTCTTGATTACCAAGCCCTTTGCAGAAGAAGAAACCTCCTGACCAGCCATGTTGTAGGTCTTGCCATTCTTCTTGGCTGCGGCAGCGTTTACAGAAGAGATGCCGGTGCTGGTACCCAAAGCAAACTTAAAACCGAACACATCCATTTTACTGCCTTCAGTATATGCGTAATACTTTACACCTGCTTTTACAGGAAAATCTGTCTTAAGATAAACAGATTTACCTGATGTTTCAGGAATAGACTCTACAACCTTATTACCATCTTGATCTACAAAATGCTGAGTCTTATTCTTGTTCAGTTTATAACAGAAAGTGACAACACCGTCTTTTGTTGCTTCAAAAGCTACATAAGCACCAGATGAAGGAACCATATTTGAAACAGAAGCATTTGAACTACCAGTTACTTTGTAATCCATTCCTTCAAACTTACCATCTACTTTTTTATTATCTTTCCAAGTATCCTCTCCCCAAGTCATTGTAATATTAGGAACAGAAATGATTTTAGAACCACCTTCAGGAATTTCGCCATCAGAAACAGCATAAACGCCCTGTGCATTAACACTAGCAGCCAAAGCTACGGCTGCGATAAGAGTAAAGAATTTCTTCATAATCGTTTATTTTTAAGTTTATAAATTAAATTTAGTTGATGAATAACTGTATTGCAGTTTCATTCATTTGCTAGTTCTTTTCGGTGGCAAAAATAATAAATCATTTTGAGAATCTCTGAAAAACATGAACCAAAATGAACTAAAACTACGAAAACGATTACGTAACTTTTAGAACAAAACCAAAACGAAAATACCTTAAATAAAAATAATAAGTGTATTTTTGCACTTACAATCTTAAAGATAGAAAGAGAAAATAATAAGTATAACAACCTAAAAGGCAAACAAATGAAAAAGAATCTACTCAGATTTGGGCTTCTCAGCCTGTTGCTTGTCTTTGCTTTCATCGCAAAGGCGCAAAATGTCACTGCTGTTTGGGACTTTCAGAACAATCTTCCTGAAGGTATCAACACTGCAGCAAACTTCCAAGGTAAGGAGGGCGACCTCGCTTCTACCGTAGAAGGCATCACCATGCACGTAAACGCTACACAAGGTAAGTTGAAGGGCAGAACATCTGATGCACAGTTTAACGCAGGAACCATCCTGCAGATTCCAGTAAAATCAGCAAATGATGTGGTTACCGTAACAAGTTACCCAAACTACCACAACCTCACCGTAGGCGGAAAGGCAGCTACTGAAGACGTAACAGAATACAACGCAACATCTGCCGAAGTAGCTAAGGGATATGTAGAAGTTGTTGCTACAGGCGGCTGCTACCTCTATCAGGTTAAGGTGGTACACGTAAGCGCCATCCAGGAGAAGGCACTCTACACTACCGACTTCACCAACTGGGAAAAAATTGACAACACAAAAGCTACGGGCGTAGTGGTAAATCTCAAAACCCTTTACAGCAAGGAGGCATTCACCTTTACATTCAATGGAGTGGGTGTTGACCCTCAGGGAAATCAGGCTAAGTTCTCCGACCGTACAGGATATATGATTACTGCTAAGTATACAAACCAATACAAGGATGCAGAACCAAGCGCAGTAACCTCTCCATTGGCTAGCATCACAAAGATTATGCTCCATCAGGCAGCTACAGGTGGCAAACGTGGTATCAAGGTATCCGTAAAGGGCGACGGCGATGCTGACTGGGTAACCATCCACAACGTATCAATTGTAACCGCAAGCGGTGAAGATCTGACACTCGACGTAAACCGCACCAACTGCCAGATCAAGTTCGAAAACTTCGCCCTCAACCAGAACGCTTACGTTACCGACCTCGCCATCTACGGAAACGTAGATATGAGCAAGACTCCAATGCTCGGCACTTTCAGCCTCAACGGCACCAAGTATTCAGCCGTTGACATCTTCAATGAAGACGCATCAGGCAAGCAGTTCGCTACCCTCCTCGTTTCAAAGAAGGCAAACCTCATCAGCGAGACCAATCCGCTGAAAGATCTCGTTGCTGCAAACGGAACCATCAAGAGCACAACATACACTACCACCGGCGAAGGTGCAGACCAGAAGACTGTGGTAACCATCGTTGTAGAATCTAAGGGAGATGAGGTAACTTACGAACTCACCGTAGCCTTCAAGCCAGACTTCACCCTCACCTATTATAATATAGACGGCACAACAGTGCTCGGAACCCAGAAGGTTGAGCAGGATGCAAACATCGAAAAATTTGCAGAAGGCATGGAAGAGAAGGTAACCATATCCGAAGGCAAGAAATTCCGTGGCTGGGCTGGCGAATTGAAGAAAGACAGCAAGAAGTTCACCACCTCTTCTGTCATCACAGCAGATGCTAACCTCTATGCACTCGTTACAGATATTGAGACTGTAAACGGAACAGCACGCTACGACTACGACTTCCAGAAGGAAGGTTTCGACATCAACGACCACGAGGCAATCTCGGTAGAAGGCAACGGCAAATGGCATGATGCCACACACGGCTGGAGCTTCGAAGCTACCGACAAGCTCAAGGTTAAGATGGGCGGCAAGGGTTACATCAAGATGAATCTCTGCCAATATTCCAAGTCAGGCAAGATTACCCTCCTCGATCCTAAGGGAAATGAAGTAAGTTCTATTAATGCAAAGGCTACCAAGGACGGCAACCTCGGCATCCTCCAGAACGAATCTACCGAGAGCGGCGAATATACCCTCACTTTCGATGCAGATACTTACATCCACAGCCTCAGCATCGTAAACATGACAACTCCTGCTTACACACAGAACGGCAACTGGATGGAGGTAAAGGCTGGCGATGCACAGAGCTTCATCACAGCCCTCGAAATTGCGAACGGCAACAATGCAGCAGCCAACGCTGCCCGCACATACATCTTCTTGCCTGACGGCACATACGACCTCGGCGACAAGTGTCTTACCCCAATCAGCGGTAACAACATCTCTATCATCGGCGAGAGCATGGACAACACCATCATCGTGAACAAGCCAGAGGTAGAGGGAATCGGTGTTACTGCAACATTGTTCAATACCAGCACTGGTCTCTACATGCAGGATCTCACCCTGAAGAATGCTTATCCATTCGACAAGAGCACCGGTCGTGCAGTCTGCCTACAGGACAAGGGTACACAGACCATCTGCAAGAATGTGAAGATGCTTTCTTATCAGGACACTTACTACAGCAACAACAATAATGGTCAGTACTACTTCGAAGGTTCAGATATCCACGGAATCGTAGACTTCATCTGCGGCGGTGGTGATGCATTCTTCAACAAGTGTACCTTGACATTGGAACCAGGTAAGGGCTCATACATTACTGCCCCTTATACAGACGGCACCAAGTATGGTTACGTATTCGACGGCTGCAAGATTGTAGGTTCAGCTACAGACAGCTTTACTTTCGGTCGCTCTTGGGGCGGTACAGCCAACTGTACATTCCTCAACACCATCCTCGACAAGAATGCAGCAGCCAAGATTGCTTCTACCCGCTGGACAACAGGTGGTATGAACGTAGTTGCCAAGAACTTCTTCGAGTACAACACTCTTGATGAAGACGGTAAGGTGATTTCTCCAGCCGAGAACATCGTGAAGTTTACCAAGGATAAGGAAGTAAGCGAGTACAACACCATCATCACTGCAGAGAAAGCAGCCGAATTCAGCCTCGACAAGGTATTTACCAACTGGAAGCCTGCCGACCTCGCTTCTCAGACCACAGCGACAGCGGCTACATTGAGCAACGACAAGCTTTCATGGACAGGTGATGCCCAGATGTATCTCGTAGCAAAAGACGGCAAGTTCTTTGCCCTGACCACAGAGAAGTCAGTAAACCTCAACGGCGAGAAGGGTTCATTCACCGTACGTGCAGCCAACCAGATGGGTGGTTTCGGTGCAACAGCCAATTCAGTGAGCACCGGCATCCAAAACATCGCCTCAGCTACAGATGCAGCAGTCATCAAGACCGCCATCTTCGCAGCCGACGGCACCCAGCTCTCAAATCTTCAGAAGGGTATCAACATCGTAGTTAAGACCCTGGCAGATGGCAGCAAGAAGACAAGCAAGGTCATCGTAAAGTAAAGAAACAGAGACCATAAGTAATTAGATTGACAGATAACTATCAGAGTGCAATATCCCCATCCTCATTCAGAAGGGTGCCGGATATTGCACTTTTTTTGTTCCCTCAGCTTCTGAAACAGCAGAAACGGGAACTGAGAAAACAGACCGTTGAAAAGTAAAAAACAGAGCATTTACGCAAAAATCTGTAAACGTTTACGTGTTTTTTTACCCCCAACATACCCCGATTCTCATATTTTTTATCTAATTTTGCAGCAAGAAAACCAAGACTTAGCTTACGTTACGCATCCAGATTGCCCCACCGGAGCCTTCGGTCTCCCAAAGGAACAGCCTTCAGCAAGCAACTGCTGAGGATTGGGATTCTACTTAAAAACATTAAGAAAAAACATTAGAAAATTAGTAATTTAGAATAAGTTTTATCTAAACCTAAAGTGTATGTCTGGTAATTTTAGAAAAAAGAAAATTGCTTTGGCAGGCGCACTTATGTTCGTAGTAACAAGTGTATCTGCACAAACAGTAAAAGGCGTTGTTACTGACAATACGGGCGAGCCAATCATCGGCGCATCTGTCATGGAGGTAGGTGTAGCTGGCAATGGTGGCGTGACCGACATTGACGGTAACTTCACAGTAAACTTAAAAGGCAAAAGCAAGAAACTGAAGATTTCATACATTGGTATGAAAGCTAAGGAAGTAAGCGTTGCAGGTAAAGAATCAATCGATGTAAAGCTTGAGGATGACAACACCACCCTCAACGATGTCGTAGTAATCGGTTATGGTACAATGAAGAAGAAGGACCTTACAGGTTCTGTGTCTTCTGTATCAGCAAAGGACATTGCCAATGTGCCAGTATCAAGTGCTGCACAGGCTATCCAGGGTAAAATGGCCGGTGTCTCTGTTATGCAGACAGAAGGCTCACCAGATGCTGATGTAAAAATCCGTGTACGTGGTGGTGGTTCTCTTTCTCAGGACAACTCCCCTCTCTACATCGTTGACGGTTTCCCTGTAAATTCTATCAGCGATATTGCTCCTAGCGACATCGAGACTATTGACGTATTGAAGGATGCCTCTTCTACAGCCATCTATGGTGCCCGTGGTGCCAATGGTGTTATCATCGTTACTACCAAGAGTGGTAAGGAAGGAAAGGTTCAGGTTAACTTTGGTGCATCTGTAGGTGTAAGAAAAGTTATCAAGGAAGTTGCTGTTCTTAACCCATACGAGTATGCTAAATACCAGTATGAGTTAGGTGAGACTTCAGCTTATGGAAGTTATGACGACCTTGACATCTGGAAATCTGTAAAGGGTAACGATTACCAGGACGAACTCTTTGGACGTACTGGCTTGCAGCAGATTTACAATGTAGGTATCAGCGGAGGTTCTAAGGATACCAAATTCAACGTCAGCTATGCCCGCACCAACGACAAGAGCATCATGATGGGTTCTGATTATAGCAAGGACAACATCAATGCTAAGTTGAATTCTAAACTCAACAATTGGTTTACCCTTGACTTCAATGCCCGTTTGAGCTATCAGAAGGTGAATGGTCTCGGTTCTGGTGCAGACACCAACGAGAGCAACGCTGCAAATTCTATCGTTGCACGTACAGTCATTTTCCGCCCTATCGATCCAATCACAGCAGGTATTGAAGATGATGACGATTCAAGTTCTAGCTACGAGGCTAGTCCATATGAGCGTATGCTTGATACTTACAAGCAGCAGCGCACATTCCGTCAGAACTACAACCTCGGTTTGAACTGGAAGCCTTGGAAACATGTTACCTTCCGCTCTGAGTTTGGTTATGGCTGGACCTTCGCCAAGACCGAACAGGCATGGGGTACAAAGGCAAGCCGTAACTCTAAGTTCGGTTATGCCGGTATGCCTCAGACAGAGATTGACCGCAAGGACAACAAGAACTGGCGTAATGCCAACACCTTCACTTACGACAACAAGGGTATCTTCTTCAAGAAAGATAAGGTGAACTTCCTCTTGGGTCAGGAGTGGTCTAGCTCACAGGATGAGACATATACATCTACAACTGTAGCATTCCCTACCTCATTCGGTCTTAAGGAAGCACTTGCTAACCAGAACTCTGGTACAGCATTGGCAAACTCAAACAATATCGCAAGAAAAGACAACATGTTCTCTTTCTTCGGTCGTTTAAACTATACCATCAACGAAAAGTATCTCTTCACTGCTACACTTCGTGCTGATGCATCATCTAAGTTTGCTAAGGGCAACCGTTGGGGTTACTTCCCATCAGCAGCTTTCGCTTGGCGAATGAGCGATGAGAAGTTCATGAAGGATACTCAAGACTGGTTGTCAAACCTGAAGCTCCGTCTCTCATATGGTACTGCTGGTAACAACCGTATCAGCTCTGGTCTTATCGATCCAACCTATGCATTGGGAACAGCAACAGACAAGACTCCATTCTTCGGAGGTTTGTCTTCTACCATTCTCGATATGAGCAAGCTTTACAACCCTGATTTGAAATGGGAGACAACCATTACCCGTGACTTCGGTATCGACTATGGTTTCTTTAACGGCAAGATTAATGGTACAATCGATTTGTACTGGAACACTACCAAGGACTTGCTGATGCAGGTACCTATCACATCCGTTTCAGGTTACAACTACCAGTATCAGAACTTTGGTCAGACTTCAAACAAGGGTTTTGAGTTCGCTGTTAATTATAATGCAATTGAGAAGAAGAACTTCACTTTGACAGTGAATGCCAACATCTCTTACAACCGCAACCACATCGACAAGCTGAACACCACATCTGAGTATCAGAACTACAAGTGGGCTGGTTCAACATTCAATGATGGAGAAAACTTCAAGGTTGTAGAAGGCGGTCGCTTGGGTGAAATATATGGCTACAAGTATAATGGTTTCTATACCGCATACGACGAGACAACAAATCCAAATGGTGAACTTATCTGGAATGGTAAGCAGTGGGCTTTGCGTGATGGCATTAAGGACAACAGCTATAAGACCATCGGCGGCAAATTGATACCAGGTGCCATCAAACTCGAAACAGATGAGGATGGCAATGCCGTTAAGAAGCGCCTTGGCAATACTGTTGCTCCATGGCAGGGTGGTTTTGGTATCAATGCAACCTTCCACGGTTTTGACGCATCTGTATTCTGCAACTACTCATTCGGTAATAAGATTGTGAATGGTACTAAGTTGGCTTCTTGCTTCAACTGGGGTTCTCGTAAGGGTTACAACCTGAACAACGACTTTATTGGTCGTTATACAGGTCTTGATCTCAACACAGGTATCAACATTGCAGCCAACCCTGGATCAGATGATGCTATCGCTGCATATGGTACACAGGAGGCTGCAATTACTCGCCTCAACGAAATGAATCAGGGTACAAGTACCTGGAATCCAGCAGCAGTTGGAACCATGTCATTGATGGATTACGCAGTAGAGGACGCTTCATTCCTCCGTATCCAGAACGTAACACTTGGCTATACCCTTCCTAAGGCTCTGGTCAACAAGTTGTACTTGAGCAATGTGCGTTTCTACGTTACAGGTTATAACTTGCTCACCATCACAAGTTACTCTGGTTCTGACCCAGAAACAGACGTAAGCAGCAAGAAGAACCCAATGTGCCCAGGCATCGATTATGCAGCTTATCCAAAGAGCCGCCTCTTCGTATTCGGTGTCAACGTTTCATTCTAATCGCAAGGAGGATATAAATAATGAAAACAAATATTATCAAATCAATATTGATGGGTGGTCTTATCATCGGAGCTACTTCATGTAATGATTTCCTCGATCAGACCTCACCATCAGAGCACGACAGAACAGATGTGTTCGACTCACCTTATTATACAGGTCTCGCCCTGAATAAGGTATATGGTCAGTTGACAGAAGATGCTGCATACGCCCAGATGATGGCTTTCACAGTAACAGCAAATAGTGATTGTGAAATCATTGATGGTATTGATGCCAGTGCTTCTACACAGACTTCAAGTGAGCGTGGTGTTATGAACTATAACGCTGTAGCCGGTGGATGGTCAAAGATTTCTGACGCATGGGACAAGATGTATCAGATTATTGAAAACTGCAACAATATCGTTTATGGTGTAGACCATGGTCAGTATGCAGATGCAAAGGGTTCTGATGCAACTAGCATGAAACAGTACAAAGCAGAAGCTCTTGTTATTCGTGCCATGTGTTACTATGACCTGGTTAAAAACTTCGGTGATGTTCCTTTCAAGACAGACCGTACAGAACATAATTTGAACAATGCATTCATTGGCAAGACTGACCGTGACGTCATATTGGAGAGTCTGATCACAGACCTTCAGAACGCAGCAGAAATCTTACCTTGGGCAGGCACCCATGGTTACACTACAGAGCACGTAACTAAGGGTTATGCTCATGCTCTCTGCGCACAGATTGCCATGCAGCGTGCAGGCTGGGCTATCCGTGAGACAACAAAAGAGGGTTACGAGACCGCAAGTGAGAACAGTGATCCAAACTACCCTACACAGCGCCCATCTGCGGCTGACCGTACCAAGTTCTACAAGATTGCCTTGCAGAACCTTAATGAGGTTATCAACAGCGGCGTTCACAAGTTGAACCCAAGCTTTGCAAACGAATGGTATCTTGTAAACCAGCGCAAACTGGACACCGAGTATCAGGAGAACCTTTTCGAAATTCCTATGGGATTGAACAAGAGTGGTGAGCGTGGTTATACTGTAGGTGTACGCGTTGAAGCAAAGACCAATAAATATGGTCCTAAGGGAAACTCATCTGGTAAGATTAAGACTACCGCTCCTTTGTTCTGGTCATTCGACAAGAAGGATACTCGCCGTGACATCACATGTGTACCTTATCAGATCAAGAACAACGGTGGTTTGACCAAGGAAACATTTGACAGCAACAAACCATTCGAGTTGTATATCGGTAAATGGGATGTTCGTAAGATGACTGAGGACTGGCGTGAAGCTGCTAGTGCTAGTACAGAAAAGGTACCTACCGGTATCAACGAAATCAAGATGCGCTATTCTCAGGTATTGCTTAACTATGCTGAGTGTATCAACGAGTTGAATGGCGGTCCTGATGACGCTACAGATGGAGCTGGTTTGACAGCACGTCAGGCATTGGCACAGGTTCATACCCGTGCATTTGCAGAGAACGCAAAGTCTGCAGCCCAGGATTATGTTAACAGCTTGCCAACAGACAAAGAAGGATTCTTCAATGCCATCGTTGACGAGAACGCATGGGAATTCACAGGCGAAGGTGTCCGCAAGTTCGACTTGGAGCGCTGGAATCTCCTGAGTTCTAAGATTGATGAGTTCAAGGCAAAGTATCAGGAAGAAATCAATGAATATCCTGACAAGTTGTACTATAAGGAAATCAAAGACGAAGAAGGTAACATCAGCATTGACATGAATTCTGTATGCTGGTATGCAGCTCCATCAAGCACTAGCGGCTACAAGAGCGCAAACTGGTGGGGAGCAGGCAATGAGAACAAGAAGAAGGACAACCTCCTGAAGAAGTTGCCATATATCAGTGCAGGTCTTAACACTACTGTCAAGAACCGCTACTTGTTACCTATCGCAACATCTACTATTGCAGACTCACGCAATATGATTCAAAACTCTTATGGTTTCTAAACATAAAAGACTAGAAAGATGAAACTCAATAAAATAACAAACATAGCACTTTCAGGAGCTTTCATGCTCCTGGGTGCAGTTTCTTTCAGTTCTTGCGCTGACCAGAACGATTGGGATGTAGACTCATCATTTGACCGTCTGTTCCATACAACAAGCTTGAGCGTAAGTCCTGACGAGAACTCTGCCGAAATTACATTCGACAAAACACCTAATACTACCAGTTATCAGGTGGAATACAGTACAGAAGAGCTCAATGACGAGATGGAATTGGGCACAGCAGCAAACAGTCAGACTGCAACCCTAACAACAACACCAGCTACTATTGATGGTTTGGAAGCAGAAACTACTTATTATCTGCGCCTTCGTAGTATGAATGATGAGGGCAAGACTTCAAAGTGGGTATATCTCGAAGATAAGAGCTTTACAACAAAGGCTGAGCAGATTATCTCAAAAGTTACTCCTAAAGCCAAAACTGCTTTAGTAGAATTCAGCGAGAATAAAGACCTTAGCAATGTAACCCGCATCGCATGGTATCATGTAAGTAATGGAGAGGAAGCAGAAGAAGGTTCTGTTGAGGTAAATGGTGCAGATTTAGCTACAGCAAAATCTTACAATATCGAAGGTTTGAAGGCTAACTACAGCTACACAGTAAGAGTTTTTGCCGGTGATAAGAAACGTGGCGAATTAAAGTTCCGCACTACAGAGGAGTTACCTGAGAACTATGAATATCTCAACTGGGATGCAAACACTACCATCGCAGACCTCTTGGCAAGTGCAACACAGAGCGACGTTGTCATTATCTTCCCACAGGGTGCCAAAATTGACGAAGGTTCTACTACTGTTCCTTCAAACATCAAGAACATCTACTTCTGGGGTGCTGAAGGAAACAACAAGCCAGAATGGACAGTAAAAGTTGTAAAACTGGAAGGTGACAAGGGTATCGTTAAGTTCAAGAACATGAGTCTGAAGAACGCAGGAACAGATAACGATTACGTTATCACACCAGATGCAGAAGCAGGCAATATCGGTTCCATCGAATTGGAAAAATGTAATATCAGCAATACACGTGGCGTTGTCAGATTTAATGGTTATACCAAGCAGACTGATGCTGTCAACATCAATGACTGTGTTATCAACAACATTGGTAGCTATGGAGTTGTAAACTCAAAGATTACAAATGACAACTGCTTCAAGAGTATCAAGATTACCAATTCTACAATTGCAAATGTAGAAGCAGATGGATGTATTGTAAATGCGCAGCAAAATGATATTGCCATGACATTCACCAACAGTACATTCTGGAACTGCGGTATAGCTGGCAAGAATTTCATTAACTTGAATAAAATGAATCCAGTACCAGAATTCGAGTCATGTCTCTTGGGTTGGGATTCTCCTATTGCAATGAAAGCTGTATCTACCAAGAAGGTAACATGTACAAATACCTACTTTACAAACGAATGTACATGGAGCAATGGCAAGATTGGTGATGCTATCGGTGCCAAGGGTACAGAAGTATTTACTAACCCTGCAAAGAATGAGTTCTACCTCCAGGATGCCTATGTTGACAAGTATGGCACAGCAGGTGACCCACGTTGGATTAGATAAATTCAATCAAACTATCATATTAAAGTGCAATGCCCCTATCGGGCGTTGCACTTTTTTGTTTATCTCCTTCTCCCCTACCACCCACAAAAACTTTTTTAGTTAATTTCTTGGAAGTTACGAAAGAAAAGCGTATCTTTGCAGCGTGAACACAAAATCGCAAAGATATGGCAAGATACATCAACCCATTCTCAGACTGGTCGTTCAAACGAATCTTCGGCCAGGAATACAGCAAAGACTTGCTGATTGAGTTCTTGAACCAGCTGCTCCTGGGAGAGCAGCATATCACAGATGTGAAGTTTAAGGACAAGGAGATGTTGCCAGAAACAAAAGACCAACGAGGTATCATCTACGACGTCTTTTGCGAAACTGACACAGGTGAGCACATTATCGTTGAAATGCAAAACAGGAGCCAGTCCTATTTCATCGACCGGTCTCTCTACTATGCATCGAAAACGATAGTAGACCAAGGCATAAAAGGACAATGGGATTATCATCTCACACCTGTTTATGTTATCTGTTTCATGAACTTTGATGTAGATGAAAATACGCCAAAGAAGTTCAGAACAGACGTTGTGCTGGCAGACAAGGATAGCGGAGAGGTTTATTCTAACAAAATCCGCTTCATCTACTTGGTAATGCCTCTTTTCAAGAAGAAAGAGGAAGAGTGTACTACGTTTTTAGATTGTTGGATTTATAATTTGAAGCATATGGAGACTTTAGAAAAAATGCCTTTCGAGGCTCAGCATAAGATATTCAAGAGGCTGGCAGAAATCGCCGACTCCAAGAGCCTGACCAAAGAGGAACAGGAAAAATACGACAACAGCATGATGGTCATGTGGGACAATTATGCGGTATATAAGCATGCTGAAGAGAAAGGAATAGAAAAAGGAATAGAAAAAGGAATAGAAAAAGGTAGAAAAGAGTTTGCTTTGAAGTTGTTGGCGCACAACTTTCCATTAGAAGAAATTGCCAATCTCACCGACTTATCTATCGAAGAAATCAAGAAAATGAAACAATAATACTATACGAACAAGAGGGTGTGTCTCGATTCATGACACACCCTCTTGTTCTGTTTAAATGCATAAACGCAGGCTAGCAAGTCAGCTAAGCGTTATGGTCCGTAGGCGTTCCTTTAACGCCTAGCGGACTTGCGGCACGTATTTAGCCAACGCAACGACTTCAGTCAACTAACTCAGCCACTTCAGTCAACTAACTCAGCCACTTCAGTCAGCCAACACAGCCACTTCAGTCAGCCAACGCAGCCACTTCATTCAGCTAACGCAGCTACTTCATTCAGCTAACGCAGCCGTATGTATCGGCTCTATGAAACGTATGAACTTGCAAAATGAAGTGTATGAACTTGCAAAATGAAGTGTATGAACTTACGAAATGAAGCTTATGAACTTGCGAAATGACGTACATGGTTTCATCAGCTTACTTCAAAGGCCGAATTTATTGAAAGAAAAATTATTTTTCTCAAATTTAATACCACTAATATCACACTTAGACTTAACCATCTGATTATAAGCGAATAACGCGTGGCAATAAGGGGTGTTTTTATTGTCACCTTATTGCCATCTGTTACCACGCCCCTGGTAAGCGGCTCCGCTTGCCGATGTTCCCGAAATTACGTCACGACGCAGCTTCTGATGCGTCACGACGTAGCAATCGGCGCGTCACGACGCAGTAACAGATACGTCGCGACGTAATTCCGGCTACATCCAGCTCCCATCAAGTAAGCCTCATTTAAGCTTCAAATAAGCCTCTTTAACCATTCTAGTAAGCCTCACTTGAACTTCAAATAAGCCTCAGTTAAACGTTACGGAAGGCTCACTTGCAAGCCTGAATTACACAATTAAAGGCAATATTGTAGAAGAAACACTAGTGAAAACGTTTACGTTAGATTTTTCAATTATTTTGTTCGTTGTTTGAGATTTTTCACTACTTTTGTAGCAGAAATCTAAAGATTATTATCAAAATCTAAGGTTTCTTATGATCTATTGAGAATCAAACACGACTACAACTAATCGCAAATAAGTTCAATTAGACCAAAACTTAACAAGATATAATAATAACCTACAAAACAAACATCGTTATGTATCAACAACTGAAACGTGCCAGCATGGCACTGACCTTGAGTTCGGTTTGTTTCCTCGCTTTTGCGCAGAAAACAATCCAAGGTACCGTTAAGGATGCTAATGGCGACCCAATGATTGGTGTAACCATTACTGACCAGAATGGTAAGGCAGGTGGTATCACCGACCTTGACGGTAAGTTTACCATTCAGAACGCAGACCCTAATGCGGTCTTGACTTTCAGCTACATCGGCTGCAAGCCTAAGAAAGTAAAAGTAGGAAGTCAGAAAACATGGAACATCGTACTTGAAGATGACAATGCAGCCCTTGACGAGGTCGTTGTCGTTGGTTATGGTACTATGCGTAAACGCGACGTAACTGGTTCTATCGCATCTGTCAACTCAGAAAAGATAGCCGCTCGTGGTACTACCAATCTTGCAGAGTCTCTGCAGGGTTCTGTTCCTGGTGTCAACATCACCCAGTCTGGTAGCCGCGCAGGTGCAGGCTTCAATATTCAGGTTCGTGGACAGGCTTCTATCAACAAGCAGGCACAGCCATTGTATGTTATCGATGGTGTAGTTTGCGACAACATGGACTTCCTGAATCCTGATGATATCGACCGCATCGACGTATTGAAAGATGCATCTTCTACCGCCATCTATGGTTCCCGTGCCTCTGCCGGTGTCATCATGATTACCACCAAGGGCAGCAAGGGTGCAGACAAGGCACAGAAGGCTACCATCTCTTATGACGGATATTATGGTATCAAGAAGTTGGCGCGCATGCCAGAGTTTATGGATGCCAACGAGTTTATGGATTATCGTTTTGCCAGATATACCACGCTCGATGGTAAGAGCTACGATGGCTCAAGCCGAAAGGGTGTTGATGCCGATGGACATCCACACTACATCATCAAGAATACCGACTTGAATTCTGCCTTCCTTGCCCGCAAGGGAGCAACCAGCTACAAAGACTCCAAACTTTATGAGCTGATGATGGATCCAAGTTTCGACGGTTACGACTGGAAGAAGATGGTTACCCGCACTGCCGCCCAGCAAAACCACTTCATCAGTGCTGCCGGTGCTACAGAAAAGGTAAACTACCGTGTAGGTATGGGTTATCAGGGAGAAGAGAACGTATTCAAAGGCAACGACTATGAGCGTTTCAACTTCAAGGGAGCAATGGATGCCAAGCTCTCCAAGATATTCGAGGCAGGTTTCTCTACCAACATGTCAATGAGCCGCACCCAGGACATATGTACTGATGGAACTTATTCTCCATACGTGAATGCATTCTATTTTAACCCATTCGTATCTCCGACAGATGCAGATGGCAACCTGATTCCTAACCCGGGAGCAAAGGCAGCCTTTGGTTCAGATGCACAGTTTACATCTACATATAACCCGCTCATCGATTTGAATGACGGCAACTACACCAACGAGACCAAAATGTACCGACTGATGGGTAACTTCTACCTGCGTGCCAACATCATCAAGGGATTGAAGTTTACAACCACCTTCTCTCCTAACTACTCTCACAAGCGCCAGGGCATCTTCTATGCTACAGGTCTGAACGAGGGTAACGACGTAGGTTCAACTTACTACCAGAAGAACAAGACAAACTTCGGATCCGTTGCCAATACAACCCGTGTAGACTGGACGTGGGACAATCAGTTTGACTACAACCGCACATTTGGCGACCACACCGTTGGTGCCATGGCACTGTTCTCACTCTACAAGAGCAATACAGAATACCAGTATGAAGAAGGCAAGGGTATCGCCAGCGACCATACTACATTCCACAACCTGGGAACAGCCAGCGGCGACAAGACGCTCTCCTCTTCTTATACAGAGTCATCATTGGAGTCATTTGCTTTCCGTGCCAACTATTCCTACAAGGGCCGTTACATGGCTACAGCTACACTCCGTACCGATGGCAGTTCACGCTTCGCAGACGGCAACCGATGGGGCTGGTTCCCTTCTGTAGCTGCAGCATGGCGTATCTCTGATGAAGCTTGGATGAAGCAGTTTAACAACTGGTTAGACAATGCTAAACTCCGTCTGTCATATGGTGTTACCGGTAACAACAATGTGGGTGACTATGTAACTATCGCTTCTGCTACAGGTCCATCTTATGTAACCATAGATGGCAAAGAGGTACAGGGTTATCATCCTAACGGATTGGTAAATACAGAACTCATCTGGGAGAAGGTAAAGGAATTTGATGTAGGTCTCGACCTGAGTTTCCTGAAAAACCGCATCAATGTAACAGCCGACTTCTACAACCGTCTTTCTGATGGTCAGATTATGTCACGTTCAGTGCCTATCGAAACTGGTGAGAAGACTTCAACCTTCAATGTAGGTTCTGTCCAGAACAGAGGTATTGAACTCGGTTTGAACTTTAACATCATCAACAAGAAAGACTTCTCCTGGAGTGCGAATGTAAATTTCGCCCGCAACTGGAACAAGATTAAGGAGTTGAGTAATGGTAAGGTTGATGAGGTAGCCAACAACTGGTTTATCGGCGAACCACTGAATGTACTCCGTGACTATACCCATACCGATGTCATCACCGACAAGGGTGTAACCATGCACACCATGAATGGTGACAAGCACTATACCCTGAAGGAATTCTACGAGAAGTATGGCACTAAGTATAAGTGGTATGAAGGTCAGATGGCCGTAAACGACTGGAACGATGACGGTAAGATTGACGACAACGATAAGCAGATTTATGGTTGTACCGATCCACGCTGGACCGGTAGTTTCACTACCAATGTTTACTTCAAGGGCTTCGACTTCTCTATCATGTTCTATACAAAGAGCGGATTCTGGTCACGCAGCTACTTCCATGAGAAGTATATGAAGTATGGCGACCGTGGTAATGCCCACATGCAACTGGATTACTACATACCAAAGGGAGCACCAATCATCGATCATGCAACAGGTGAGATTACAACCGCCACAGAGACCCACTACGGAAAGTATCCTTATCCAAACAACAGCGATACTTCGATGGGTGGTTACTTCGGTGACAAGGGCTCAGCCAAGGGAGAAGGTTTCCAGTATCAGAAGACCTCTTTCACCAAGGTTAAGAACATTACCCTGGGTTACACATTGCCTAAGAGCGTAGTAAACAAGGCAGGTATCAGAAATCTCCGTGTTTATGTAAACGTTCTGAACCCATTCTGCTTCACCAACTACAAGGGCTTCGACCCAGAGTGGGCATCACAGAATCTGCAGAATGGCGGTCCATCATCTGTAACCTACCAGTTTGGTGTAAATCTTAAGTTCTAATCTCATTAAATGAAGTAAACAATTATGAAAAAGATATTATATAGCGTAGCATTGGCGGCCTGCTGCATGGGAACCATGACAAGTTGCAGCGACTTCCTGGATGCTAGCAACAAGTCGAATGTAACTGCTAAACAGAGTTTTGCGACAAAAGAGGGATTAAACAACCTCGTCAATGATGCCTATCAGCATCTGCAAAACGTTTATGCAGCTCCTCTGTTCACTAGCTGTTTCTCTGCAGGTACAGACATGTATGCCGATGCCCGTAACAAGATGAACGAGGCATTGAACACTTACGAGACCTTGACTCCAGAAAATACGGATATCAAGAATCTCTATACTTACCTCTATTCAGGTATACGTGCAGCCAACTCTGTGTCATATTATGCACAGACAGCCCAAGTTGATGACAAGACGAAAAGTCAGCTGATAGGCGAAGCCCGTGTATTGGCAGCCTACGAGTATTATCTTCTGGTAAACAACTTCGGTGGTGTGCCTATCATGAAGGACTTCCTCACCACAGCAGACACAGGATATCCTAAGTCTTCTGCTGCAGATGTATATGCCTATATCATCAGCGAGCTCGAAGATGTTATCAGCAAGAATGTGCTCCAAGCTTCTACAGCTACCAAGGGTGGCGGCAGAATCAGCCAGGAAACAGCCAAGGCTATCCTAGCCAAAACCTACCTTTCTGCAGCATGGGACCTCAACAAACAAGACTACTTCTCCAAGGCAGCAGCTCTTGCCGATGAAGTGATTGCAGGCAGAAAACTGACTACCCCATTTGCCAAGCTCTGGAAGGCAGACGGATCGGGCGATGACAACGAAGAGTTCCTTTGGGATGTGGAGTATGATTTGGCTACAGCCAACAATACAACATCAGGTGGTACAGAATGGAGCGGTTACTACTGCAACTATCTGGGTGGAAACGAGGATAACATCAAGGCTACAACCTCCAGCTATGTACCAACCCTCTATGCCTTGCATTGTTTCAAGAAGGGTGACCAGCGTTACGATGCTACCTTCATGAAGGAATTGCCAGATATAAACAAGGGAAATGCTGCAGGTACCGGTTACTGGACCTGGTACAAGAATGGTGAGAGTCTGGTAGGTAAGCCAGTAACGCGATACTATTCTGCATGGTATGAAACAGATGCCGACTTTGAAGCATGGAAGGCTATAGATCCTGCAAACAGAGCAAACACCTATCGCATTCCGATGGATTCACAGAGCAAGGAAGCACAGAATATGGACGGCAGAGATATGGAATATTACGATAACCAGCAACTGGTATATGGTTCCAGTCCATGCAAAAAGTTTGACGACAGCAAGACTGCTAAGACAGAAAAGAACACCTGCTATCGCGACATCCATATCATCACTTTGCCAGAGATGTATCTCGTAGCAGCTGAGGCTTATCTGAAGGCTGGCGATAACCCTAAGGCATTGGCAAGACTCAACGAGGTTCACCAGCGCGCTGGCCTTCCTGCACTTACAGGAACTGTCACAATCGATGACATCCTTGATGAGAATGCATGCGAGAACTTCGGTAATGAGGCACGCTGGATGGATCTTCGCAGAACACAGACCCTGGTAACACGTTGCACCAAGTATAACCATGAGATGGGAGACAAGGCTGCCCAGTATATCGGCAAGAAGCTTCTTCGCCCTATCCCACAGGCTGCAATTGATGCCAATGACCAGCTGACATTAGCCGACCAGAATCCTGGTTACTAATCAAAGTCATTATGTTGATAAGAAAACTTATCAGGACATACGTTAATCATTAGGTTTAAGACCGTATCCTTGGGAGATAATTCCCGGTGGATGCGGTCTTTCTTTTTTATTCTATCGGCAAGGTATACGTAATCGTTTTCGTACTTTTTCATTCACTATCTGCATGTGATAAGCAAAAATGTCGTAACTTTGCACAAAATCTTATAGAATAAAATAAATAAACCTAAGAAGAAATGAAGAAATCAATCATTAAGACAGTCGTGCTTACTGCGCTCATGGCTCTGCCAATGTTCGCTAAAGCACAAACTTTCGCAGGTATCACAGCCGAGCAGATTGCACAGAACACTCCAGAAGGATGGACTGCCGTTTCTCTGCCACAGTTGCCAACCATCACATCAGCCAACACCTTCAACATCAAGGACTATGGTGCTTCCACTACGGCAGAAGACAACACCAAGGCTATCCAGAAAGCACTTGATGCTGTGCCTTCTACCGGTGGTATGGTCGTGATTCCTGCCGGTACATGGATGTTTGGCAGTACAGACCAGATGACAAGCAAGACCGAGGTACTCAGCATCAAGTCAAAGACTGTGCTCCACCTTTGCGCAGGAGCGACTCTGAAACTCGTTGAATATGGTAAGGCACCTAACAACAAAACGCTCTTTATCGGTTGCAAGAACAAGAACCAGAGCGACATTGTCATAGAGGGTGAAGGTGAAACTTCTATTATTGACGGTCAGGGTACCCGCTGGTGGAAGGCTCGCGACAACAAGGAGAAATTCAATCCAGGAGCCATGATCCGATTCGAGAAAGGCAGCCGATTCCTGATTCGCAATCTCAAGGTGCAGAATAGTCCTGGTGTCAATATCACCTTGAGCAACAGCAATGGTGCCAACAACGGTACCGTCCATGACGTAACCATCTACAATCCATCTTCAGAAACCAAGACAGAACAGCCTTCTCATAACACAGACGGTATCTCTATCTGGGGGCACCACATGAACATCTATAACTGCAACATCAGTACAGGTGATGATAACGTAGTTTGCGATGACAATGCACAGTATATCCATGTTTGGAACTGCGACTTTGGTACAGGACATGGTGCTTCTATCGGTAGTTTCACCAAAAACATCAAGCATGTATGGTTCGACAACATCACCATGAATGGTACAACTGCCGGTATCCGCATGAAGACAGGTATCAATAGCGACGGTACACTGCGCGGCAATGGCGAGGAGGACTGGAAGTTCACCAACTTCACCATGACCAAGGTGAAGAACCCATTCTCTATCGATTGCTTCTACGACAAGAACTACAACAGCGATCCTGCCGTAGACAAGGCAAATGCCAGAACTCTTGATAGTACTACCCCAACCTACAACGGCATCTTGCTTCAGAACGTGAAGACAACAGATGTTTGCGATGGTAACGCTATCTTCCTGATTGGCCGCCCTGAGAGCCACATCAAGAACGTGACTCTCGACAACGTGCAGATTTCAGCCAAGAAGGGCATCGATATCCGCTTCGTAGATAATCTCGTATTCAAGAACAACTCTAAGATTACATGCCAGTCTGGCAAACTCTGGATCCGCCAGTACGATTCTACAGTAGATGACCAGTGTGATGCTACAGGGGCAGGTACAAATCCAAATCCCACTCCCAATCCAGGTGAGACAACAGAAGTAAGCTATATTCTGGATGCATCAACCAGCACTTCTTCAAGCACAGATCCATCTCCATGGACGTTCAATAACGGTTGCAGCATAGAGAGCAGCAAAGGTTACGCTACAGCTAAAAACAATACCATCAAGTATAGCAAGGGCATACAGTTTACCATCAACCTGCCTGAGAATATTACCATTACATCGGCTACATTTGCAGGATATGCCAATGAAGACAACAAGACCTGCTATCTCGGCGAGCTGAACGGAACAACCTTTGCCAGCGACAAATACGTATTCCCTAGCCGTTTAACCCAAACGGATACGAGCACAAAGTTTGATATTACACTTGACACTCCTGCTACTGGCGTTCTTACCTTCACACCACAAAATGCACAAGCCGCTTGGGTTATCACACTGAAAGGTGTAAAGGTAACAAGTTCAGGTATCAACAATGTTGTTTTAACCGCCAAGGTAAACAATAACAACATTTACGACCTCAGCGGTCGCATGGTAAAGCTCAATGCCAAGGCAGAAGACCTGCAAGGTCTCAAAAAAGGCATCTATATCTACAACAACAAGAAATACGTAGCTAAATAATTCATTTAAACATCGATAACAATGAAAATAAAATCGCATTCACTCCTGTGCATTCTCGCCACCATCGCATTGAGTTCTCCGCTCTCTTCACTGAGCGTGAATGCCCAGAAAGCGGTATCCAAGACATGGAATCCGAACCTGAAGAACGGAATGTACCGCAACCCGGTTATTGACGCCGACTACTCAGACCCTGACGTATGCCGTGTGGGCAATGACTACTATATGACCTCTTCTTCCTTCCAGTGTTTCCCTGGCTTGCAGATTCTGCACAGCACCGACCTGGTAAACTGGGAGATTATCGGTGCTGCCCTACTCGATGACTATCCGGTTTTGCCAGAATACCAGGGCACCGAACTGGATTGGCGCAAGAAGGTTCAGCATGGTAACTACGTATGGGCACCATCCATCCGCTACCATGACGGATGGTTCTATATCTACTGCGGTGATCCAGACCAGGGACTCTTCATGACCAAGACACAAGATCCACGCGGTCCTTGGGAGCCTATCACCTGGGTGATGAAGGGAAAAGGTCTTATCGACTGCTGCCCTCTTTGGGACGAGGATGGCAAGGCTTATCTTTCGCATGGCTGCGCCGGCTCTAGAGCCGGAATCAAGTCGGTACTCTTCGTAGCTCCGATGTCACCGGATGGTACCAAGGTGATCGGTCCTTCACGCATCGTATATGATGGGCACGAAGACCAGCCTACCATCGAAGGCACCAAGTTCTACAAGCGCAACGGCTATTACTACATCATGAGTCCTGCGGGCGGAGTGAAGTATGGCTGGCAGGTAGAACTGCGTTCCAAGAATCCATTTGGTCCTTACGAGGAATATGTAGGTATGGCACAGGGAAAGAACAAGAAGGTGAATGGCCCTCACCAGGGTGCATGGGTAGATACCCAAAATGGTGAAAACTGGTTCCTCCACTTCCAGGATAAGCACGCCTACGGACGTGTAGTTCATCTGCAACCAGCCAAATGGGTGAACGACTGGCTTGTCATCGGAGACGACAAGGATGGTGATGGCTGCGGAGATCCTGTTCAGCAATGGAAAAAGCCAAACCTGCCATCAAGCGGAAACTTCCAGCCTAAGGAATCGGATGACTTCAACAGCGTAGATTTAGGTCTGCAATGGCAGTGGAACGGTCCTTACAGTCAGTACTGGTACTTCTGTGATGCCAAGAAATCCAAGTTGCGTCTCTATGGCGTACAGCAGGCAGAAGATGTAAAGAACCTGTTTGATCTTCCTAACCTCCTGCTCCAGAAGCTCCCTACAGAGAACTTCACTGCCACAGCCAAGGTGAAGTTCATTCCTAACCGCACAGAGGCTTACAAGGAGAAAGATAAGGTATTGGGCGAAAGCGCCGGCATGATTATGCAAGGCATGGACTATGCGGCACTCAAGTTTGTTGATACCAAGGAAGAGGGTGTTGTTTTGCAATATGTAACCTGTGAAAAGGCTGAAAAGGGAAAGGCTGAGAAAGTGATGAAGCAAGTAGCCATCAAGACTAGCAAGTTGCCTCAACCTTACACTGTAAAATATGCCGTAGATGAGATTCCTTCATCCCGCATCGCCACACAGGATGTATGGCTTCGCGTAAAGGTACACAGCGAGGGCATCGCCAACCAGATAAAGGCTATCGCAGAATGGAGCTACAGTCTGGATGGTAAGAAGTTTATCAAGATAGGCACCCCTTTCACTGTGCGTGAAGGCAAGTGGATAGGTGCAAAACTCGGTTTCTTCAACACCCGCACAGCCAAGAAGAACGATGCAGCCTTCTTCGACGTAGACTGGATTCATTTCGAAAAATAACGTCTCCCAGCTAATACGTTATTTCAGAGAATATTTTTGGAAACAAAAAAATCCCCCTCATTGCAAATCAATGCAGCGAGGGGGATAAATCTTTATGAGTAATCTAAAATCTAATCTTTCTTTTCTTCTGTAGGCTCAGCCTTTGTTGTCTTCTTAGCTGGAGCCTTCTTGGCTGCAGGCTTTGCTGCGGTCTTCTTTGCAGGAGCCTTAGTAGCCTTTTCACCACGCAGTTTCTCAACTTCCTTCTCTATCTTTTCTATCTTAGCCTGGAGACGGACAATCTCCTTGTCCTTCATCTCTATCTCTTCATCCTGATTCTTGATGGTAGTAAGCAAGCCCTCCAGCTGATCGTTATCAACATCAGCAGGATAGAGGTCGTTCACACGGTTGATGAAGTCACCAAGAATGTTCATATAGTTGGTAAAAGCATCGAAAGGACTTGAATAGATACCTCTGTCAAGACCCACATTGCTTGGCTTGGTAGTCATGAAGCGGAAGTTGTTGCTTGCCTGCAGGTAATCCCAGTCCTGATTGATACGTGGATCGTTGGCGATACGTACACGGTCTGCCACACTGTAAAGCTTATTGAAAGCCTCACGCTGCATCGGGTTACCCAACCACGAACTTACATCACGTTCCTCGTCTACCCAACTCAAGGTATCGGGCACATTCACCTCACCGACCGACTTGATCTTCTTGCAGATTTCACTAGGTGTAGAGAAGGTGATGCCACGGTCTTTTGCACACTGAGGCAAAGCCTTCATAAACTCGAGGATATTGCTTGACAGAGGCTGGGCAATACCAAGAGCAGAAAGTTCCATGAAGATATTGATAACCTGCTCCTCCTCTGGGAAGGCAGCAATCTGGTTCATATAGTTGTCTGCAAAGAGAGGATAACCATCCCAATCGCTGTTACTGAAGCGCAGAGAGATATCATCGCTCAGGTTCACATCACGCAACAGAAGTTTCAATTTATGGTTCAATGCGCAATGGTAAACATAGTGAGGAGACTTCCAACCGAGCACGTGCTTGGCACCCTCGGTAAGCATACCGATGAATCCCATGTTAGCAACATCGTTACCGATATCATCGCTGTAGATAAGCGAAGAGTTACGCAATACGGTAGGCTTCTTACCGAAATATTCCTCTATCTTGGTGCACTGGCGCATCACCTCGTCCTTGAAACTTGCCTCATTAACCAGAGAAGCAAGTCCGTGAGAGTAAGGCTCAGCCAGGAACTCTACACAACCCGTATTGTTGAGCTGCTGCAGTTTCTCCAATACCTGAGGAGCATGAAGTTCCAACTGCTCCATACCCACTCCCGAAAGAGAGAAAGCAACCTTGAAATACTTGCCGTTCTTTTCAATCATCTCCTGAAGGGCATTCAAGGCAGGCATATAAGAGCGCTCAGCGATCTCGTTGATGCTACGGTCGTTCTCGTAGTCATCATAATAGTAATGGTCGGTACCGATATCAAAGAAGCGGTAGCGTTTCAGATGGGTAATCTGATGTATCTCGAAATATAAACAAATTGTTTTCATAATTATTAATTATTAATTTTTAATTATTAATTGCCCACTACTTCCACCCTAAGGTCTTGAGGTACAGGTCTTTGATGCGGGCTCCCACTTTCTCCCAGGTAATCTGGTCAACCTCTTTCTTGCCTTCCTCTGAGAGATAATCGAAGAGACTCTCGTTGTGACAGATGCTGTAGATGGCATCGGCAAGGGCATGGATATCCCAGTAGTCTACCTTAATACAGTTGGAAAGGATTTCTCCACATCCACTCTGCTTGGAGATAATAGTTGGTGTGCCGCACTGCATAGCTTCCAAAGGTGAGATACCGAACGGCTCGCTCACAGATGGCATCACATAGACATCACTGTCTTTCAGGCACTCATAAACCTGTTTGCCGCGCATAAAGCCAGGGAAGTGGAATCGGTCGGCAATGCCTCTTTCTGCTGCGAGATAAATCATCTGATCCATCATATCGCCTGAACCTGCCATACAGAAACGCACATTGCGTGTACGATGCAATACCATGTTGGCAGCCTCTACGAAATATTCAGGTCCCTTCTGCATGGTAAGACGTCCCAGGAAGGTTACTACCTTCTCCTTACCCTTATGATTTGGGCGTGGAATATCCTGCCACTCCTGCTTCAATGGATATACGGCATTGTGCATGGCGAAACACTTGCGTGGATCCTGATGATACTGGTGAATTACCGTCTGACGGGTCAACTCGGATACACACATGATGCAGTCGGCATTATCCATGCCGTCCTTCTCTATAGCGTAAACGGTAGGGTTCACCTTTCCACGGCTACGGTCGAAATCGGTAGCATGAACGTGGATGCACAATGGCTTGCCGCTCACTCGCTTGGCATGAATACCAGCAGGGAATGTCAGCCAGTCGTGAGCATGGATAATATCAAATTCCTCTGAACGGGCTACAACTCCGGCAATGATGCTATAGTTGTTGATCTCGTCATGAAGATTAGATGGATAACCACCGGCAAAGTCCATACAGCCGAGGTCATTTACATGCATATAATTAAAATCGGCATAGATGTGGTCACGGTAACGGAAATAATCATCCGGATTCATGATATTGCCTACCCGCTGCTGCACATAGTCGTGATTTACATCGCGCCAGGCAATAGGCACACTGTTCATTGCCACAATCTTGCAGGCACTGCGGTCCTCATCACCGAAAGGATGAGGCAGACACAATGTGATATCAACATCGCCCTGGGCATGAAGTCCTTGGGAGATACCAAAGTTGGCTGTTGCCAAACCACCAAATACGTGAGGAGGATACTCCCATCCAAACATTAAAACTTTCATATAGTAGTCCTCCTATTATTAATATTGATATTTTTCAAGTAACTCGAGCGCACGCAGAATCTCAGCCACATTCATGGCGAAAGAGATGGCGCCACGACCTGCGAATGGAGGGTTTCCATCGAAGAGTTCGCTGATGGTACCGAGACAATGTGAAGACATTTCGTCCTCATAACCTACCATCTGACGCTCGATAAAGCTCAAGCGGGTACGCTTATAGAGTTTCAGACTTGCCTCCATATAGAAGCCACCGAGCCATGGCCACGCTGTACCCTGATGGTAAGCATAGTCGCGCTGGGTCTGTGGACCTACATAAACAGGATTATATCCTCCGCTCTTTGGCGAGAGTGAACGCAATCCCTTAGGAGTAAGGAGTTCGCGTGTACAGATATCAAGTACCTGTTTCTTCTGGTCTTGCGACAATGGAGAATAATCGAAAGCCACTGCAAATATCATGTTCGGACGAACACTCCAATCCATCATATTGCCGTCTACATAGTCGTAGAGATAGCCATATTCATTGAGGAAGGTATCGAGGAACGCCTGCTTGGTTTTCTCTGCCTGAGCCAGAAGTTGCTGCTGGCTGTCTTCTTCACCTACTGTTGCTGCAAGAGAAGCACAGAAACACAAGGCATTATACCACAGCGCATTAAACTCTACGATATAACCTGTACGTGGAACCACTGGTCTGCCATTGGCTGTAGAGTTCATCCAGGTAACAGCCTTATCCTTACCGTCAGTATATAGCAATCCGTTCTCTTCGAGCTTCAGGTTCGGATGCTTGTTATCCAGGATAAAGGAGATGACATCCTTGATAAACTGTCCATACTTCTTGAAGCAGTCTTCCTTGCTGGTTTCCTTAGCATACTGCTGCAAAGCCCAGACTGCCCACAATGGTACGTCAGGCTGTTCAATCTCGGCAATATGAACACTGACCGGTTTACCTTCCATAAACTCGTAGTAACCTTTCATCGCAGTCTTCATCACCAGTTCGAAGTAGTCATCCTCCTCGATAGAGAGGGTGAGCCCAGGAAGAGCGATAAATGTATCGCGGGCTCTACACTTAAACCAAGGGTAACCAGCCAGGATATAGCGATCATCGTTCTTTTCACGACGATGGAACTGATGTGCCGCATTGACCAGACAATGGAAGAAATTGTCACGAGGAGAACGCTCATCCACTTCTTTGTCGAAGAGTTTCTTCAGGCTTACCGACTTGATTTCTGAGGTAGAAGCAGCAAAGACGATAGTTTCGCCTTTCTTGATATCCATTTCAAAATAACCAGGAACATAGAGGTCTTCGTTAGAAGCATAACCTCTCTCCTGCTCCTTTGGATATTCCACGCCACGATACCAGTCTGGACAGAATTTAAACTCGTTCTTCTTGGAGAACTGCATGTAGAGATCAGGATAACCTGCATACATACAGGTCTTGATGCCATGATCAACCTCAGCATAATCACGAGATGCAGTAGCATTCTCATGAGTAAACTGACGGACACTGCGGAAAGCCAGGAATGGACGGAAACGAAGTGTTGTAGCCGAATGACCGTCTACCAGCGTATAGCGAATCAGAATGCGATTCTCATAATGCTGGAATACAACTTCCTTTTTCAGGATAACACCACCTACGCGATAAAGGGTAGTTGGCACTTTATCACAATCAAACTCACGAATGTACTTGTGGCCCATCGGACTGTAGTTGTTGCCCTGGTACTTGTGCAAGCCGAGATTAAACTCAGCGCCATGCTGAATTACTGTAACATCCAGCGAACTTAAGAGCACGTGATTGTCATCGTCCAGTTCAGGAACCGGAACGACAAGTAATCCGTGATACTTGCGGGTATTACAGTCTACAATCGTTGAGCACGAATATGCACCCGACCGATTGGTTCTCAACAACTCCTTAGGCAACGATTCTTGAAGATTCGTCATAAGGGCCTTTTCGAATTTTAGATAACTCATAGATCTATATTAAGGTTCTATATTTTTTGTTGACTATATTAATTGCTTTCAAAGGTAACACTTTTTTGTGGTATAACAAAGTTTTTTGTGTGCCATTTTTAGAAAAAAATGCCTTTTTATGTTATAAAACATATTTTTACACTAAAATACTTGATTATTTCAAGAAAAAGCATTACTTTTGCACACAGTTTTCGGTTTAAAAGATTTGTACACATGGCAGCTAGAGGAAAATACGATAAAGGAAATATAGCAAAGCTGATTGCTAAGCTATGGGGAGGCATCGCTGATGACCAGTTCGAATTACTGAAAGAACATCTCGAAATCAAGAAGTATAAGAAGAACGAAATCATCTATAAAAACGAGGGCACTCCTGAACATGCTCTATGTCTCATATCGGGAAAAGTGAAGATTTACAAAGAGGGTATCGGTGGCAAGAGCCAGATTATCCGTGTCATCAAACCGATTGAATTCTTTGGCTTCAGAGCCTATTTTGCGGATGAGATATACAAGACGGCAGCCATGTCGCTAGAAAATTGTGTTATTGCCCAGTTCCCATTGGCGGTTCTCATGAAGTTGCTCTCCAAAAGTTTCAACGTAGGCTTCTTCTTTATCAAATATCTCAGTGTGGAGATAGGAAAATCGGACGACCGGACCGTAAATCTCACACAAAAACATATCAGAGCCCGACTTGCCGAGGGACTGATGTTCCTGAAAGACTCTTATGGTGTAGAAAAAGACGGAAAAACTCTTGACATCCGTTTGAGTCGTGAAGATTTGGCAAACCTCTGTAATATGACAACAAGCAATGCCATCCGTACGCTCTCAGCCTTTACCGCAGAAGAACTCATCAAGACTGAAGGAAGAAAAATCAAAATCTTACAGGAAGAAGAAATCATAAAAATAGCAGAACTTGGATAAAGTTCTGCTATTTTTTCTTTATATGTTTTTTCTTTATACCGGAATACAAGTTATGCCGGTATCAGAAAGTTGATAACCTCCTGAATTACTGTTATTTGGAATGGACCTACCGGTGTATTCATCAATCGGCCATCGATACCTATCAGAGCATACTGGGCCTCGAGTACTTCAATCTCTCGGGTACGGTAAGGGTGCACACTCTTATGATTCAGGAACTTGCCTTTCACAAAGAGATAGATACCCTCAAAGAGTTGGGTCATCTTAGGATGAGATACCACTGACACATCGAGCAATCCATTGTATGGCACAGCATTCGGTGTCTGTCCATAACCTGTTCCGTTACCTATACACATCGTCATCACCCTATGTCTGATTACATCCGAATTGATTTTCACATGCATCTTATAGTCGAGACGCTGGAAAATCATCAGGATAAAGGAACAGAGAAACGACAGGGTACGTGAACCGAAGATATGATGGGTTTTTCTTCTCAGGTTCATGATTGCAGCAATGAGTCCGATATTGATACAGTTGAGAAAATAGCGACGGCATTTCTCCCCCTTCTTGTTCACATAGCGGATACAACCGAGGTCAATCTTTCTGACACGACGTTTCTTCAGCGAAGCTACCGTTTTCTCGATATCACTGTCGCTGAATCCCCAGAAGTGGGCAAAGTCGTTCATCAGTCCGTTAGGAATCACTCCAAGCGCCACCTCGTCTCTTTCTTTCTGATCTATCTGCATCAGGCAATTTACGGCATCATTAAGAGCAGAATCTCCTCCTACAATGATAATTGTCTTATAGCCATTGTTGATAAACATTCTGATCAGTCGCTCTACACTATTCTGATTTTCGCTCTGCACAAAGTCGTAATCCACACCCTGCTGCTTGAGCACTTTCTCAATTTTTTCCCAGCGCTTGTTACTTCGCCAGCCTCCTCTAGGGCAATAAAGAAGCCCCCATTTATTCTCGTTTACCATTGTCTCTTCTTTGTAATTTGAAAGTTGTATAAAATATCACTTCCGCCCAGCCATGCCTTCAAGCCTAGCCACCGTTACATCCAATTCAATCGGATGCCAGCCCCAAGACAGTCTCCACCTTTTCTTCCATCGGCATCAAAGCATCTACCCAATGAATGGTAAAGCCTCTGCGTTCCATACCTCTGAACCACGTCATCTGCCGTTTAGCAAACTGATGGATAGCAATTTCCAAACCGCGATACATCTCATCGTATGATGTCTTACCTATCACATATTCTGTAATAAACTTATATTCCAAACCATAATAGATGAGATTTTCGGCTGGAATACCAAGGTCTAACAATCCCTTGATTTCATCCACCATTCCATCATCCAATCGCTGTTTTAATCTTCGGGAAATTTTCTCTCTTCTTGAATCCCGGTCAATACTGACACCAATAATGAGCGAATCAACCGGCGGGAGTTCTCGTTCCGGAATCGGATGCTCTAGATTATAGCTCTCTATCTCAATCGCCCGGATGGCACGCTGTGCCGTATCTACATCTGTGCGATTGTGCATATTGGAACCTGTTTTCGCCTTGAGTTCTTTCAGCATTTCAGTAAGTTCATCTAAACTCTTATGAGCCAACGACTCACGGAGTTCAGGATTCTGCGGAACAGGTGAGAGATGATAACCTTTCAGCACCGACTCAATATAGAGTCCTGTACCTCCACATAATATCGGGAATGCCCCTCTTTTCTGAATATCCTGATAAGCATCATAAAAATCCTGCTGATATTCAAAGAGATTATATTTCGTACCAGGCTCACAGATATCAATCAGGTGATAAGGTATCTGCTTACCATGGATGGTATAGTCAGCCAAATCCTTACCCGTACCTATATCCATGCCGCGATACACTTGTCGGCTGTCTGCACTAATGATTTCAGCAGCCTTGGCAGGGATACCCGACAAATCAGCATCCAGGCTGCTGATCCTGGCTGCAAGAGCTGCTGCAAGACTCGTCTTGCCACTCGCTGTAGGTCCCAATATGGTTATCATCGAATATTTCATGCCGCAAAGTTAAATGAAATTATTGAGAAAACAAAATAAAATGAAAAGAAAATCTCACTTATAAAAACAAAAAAGCCGTCCAGCATTGAAAAAAATGCTGGACGGCCATATACTTAATCGTTAAGAGGCAACGAATTAACCATTGTGCTTCTTCATGATCTTGATCAACTCAACAACCTTGTGTGAGTAACCAATCT